>Ga0310690_10000140_pt1 | contig 165492 bp, 136 predicted proteins | sample AusTroGonzalo_MG_2_FD_207661 | JGI IMG/M metagenome (GOLD analysis project Ga0310690, IMG submission 207661) | Bovine rumen microbial communities from tropical cattle in Woodstock, Queensland, Australia - Gonzalo_04 (v2) (version 2) | ecosystem: Host-associated > Mammals > Digestive system >... | reverse complement strand
TGATGCTCCAGTTCTCGACCTTTATATGGAAGGCATCTTTTTCCCTGGTACTGTATATCATCGTCATTTGATTAATCCTACTTTTGCCAGATGCAATTTTGTGTATTTGGATTATGCAAGTGGGAAACAAATGTACGGTGGTCAATTTATCAACTGCGTTTTTCAGAGAATTTGTCTCAGTAATATTTTCAATTCTGTTTTTATCAATAGTGTGATTAATCAAATCGATTCTCCTAGTTCCGACCACAATTATGTGTTTTATAATTGCCAAGTGGTGTATGGATTTACCTATTGGATGTACAGTCTCACGGCCTATAACAGCATAATTATCAAGGCTGCAAACACTTTTGCGGCTGCTGGAGATTCCAATTTTATCAACTGCATAGGCATTACCCTAGATGGAAATACCATGTTTGGTGATGCTCACACCGAAAATTGTGTCCTTTACGGCCCTGCTAACAGCCCGAACTCGAATCCTTACGAAGCAGTTTACACGACCTTCCGAGGCGGCAACTTCAACTTTGCGGAAGCTTATCAGTTGTTGGACGTCATTGCCACGGAATTCCCGACCACCAACGGCACCGAAGTGGGCATCCACGGCGGTAATGTGCCTTACACAAGCCGTCCTTTCTACCAGATGCTGAGAACCGTCAACGTACCTCAGCACTCGAACACCGAGGGCAAACTGAATGTTGAAATCGAAGTCATCAACCAGTAAGACCTATAAGCCATGAAACGTTTTTTAATCCTTATAGGTGCCATCCTGCTCGGCCTCTCGGTGAGGGCGCAGTCGGTGACCTACACGTGCCGCTACTGGTTCGACCGCGACACGGAGCAAGTCACCACCACGTTCACCGGCAACACCGCGCAGATGGAGCTGAACGTCAGCACGATGACTGACGGACTGCACACCCTGCACGTCCAAGTGATGGACACGGCAATGGCTTGGTGTGCGCCATACAGCTATTATTTCATCAAGATTGATGACACTCCCGACGAGGAGAAGAGCTATACCTACTGGTTCGACCGCGACTATGAGGGCCGCCAGACAGGCATCCTCGGCAGCGGCGTCTTGTTCATCGACGTGGCAGGCCTCCGCGACGGACTGCACACGCTACACCTCGCCACGATTGGCAGCTCGATGAATAACACGTACAGCTATATGATTGTGAAGCACCCCGTGCTGCAGCCTGAGTCGCAGTTGGAATACCGTTGCTGGTTCGACCAGAACGACAGCACTCTGGTGACGGGTCCTGTGGGCGACGGCTACTGCCTGGTGGACGTCTCCGCCCTGCCCATTGGCGACCACTACATGAACCTGCAACTCGCCGACGGCACGTCGCTCGACATCCTCATGGGCTTCGGCATCACCCGCACCCCGATGGTCCTTGTCACCGCCGAGCCTGAAGCCGGCGGCACGGCGACGGCAGTGGTCGATGGCGACCAATGCACTGTCAGTGCCACGCCCAACGAGGGCTACGACTTCACGGGCTGGACGCACAACAGCCAGGTGATTTCCACCGAGCCTGAGATGACCTTCCTCCTTGAGAGCGACACCGCCTTTGTGGCCACCTTCCTGCTGAGGAGCTACGACATCGTCGCCACCTCCAGCCTCCCCGCAGGCGGCACGGTGACCGGCGGCGGCACCTACCATCACTTCGACCAATGCACGCTGACGGCCACGCCGAGAACCGGCTACAACTTCTTGGGCTGGTATAGCGACGACGAACTCTTCACGACCGACCAGAGCTTTACCTTCGAGGTGACGGGCCCCGCTGCCTTCGAGGCCCGCTTTGAGATTCAAACCTTCGATATCACCATCGTCATCAATCCCGAAAACGGCGGCACGGTGACGGGCGCGGGCGTTTACAACTACGGTACGCAATGCACCCTGACGGCCACACCCGCCGAGGGCTACCTCTTCCAAGGCTGGATGAGGAACAACACGTTGGTGTCAGACCGCCTAACCTACAGCTTCACCGCTAATGCAAATGCCGACTTTGTGGCCCAATTCTATGCCATGGGTCCCGGCATCGAGGGCTATGTCATGGATGGCCTGATTATGCATGTGGACGGCATCCAGAACACCAGGGACGGACACTCCACCACGACCAATGTCTGGGAAGACCTGGTGGGCTTCCATGACCTGACAGTGAGCAACTATTCTTCCTATACCTGGGAAGACAACCACTTCATGGGCAACGGCAACGGAGGCTACCTCAATACCGGAAAGCAATGGAAATACTTCAACCAAATCAACAACGACATCACCATCGAGATTGTCACTTATATCGATTGCGACAGAACTTATCCTGATTACAGAGGATTGGTGGGCTGGCACTGGGGTAGCGATGGCTGGGCCATTCAAAACGACCAAGGAGCCGCGAGAATGCAGACATTGAATGAGCTGCCGGTGACTGAAGCTGACGACCACATTGCCACGCTTTCCTACACCAAGGGTGATGGCTCTTTCCTGAACGGAGAATGGAAAGTTAATCATAATGGCAGTGGATGCAGTGTCAATTCGAATTACGTAGCAGTCTTTGGCAACAGTTGGAGTTACCAGAGAGGCTGGAACGACAGCATTTATGCCGTCCGTATCTACAACCGCACGCTGACGCGCGAAGAGGTTGCCCAAAACCACAACGTGGACGCCGTTCGTTTCGGCTTTGCCATGTACGATATCACCGCTGTTGCTGACTCGACACAAGGCACCGTGAGCGGCGCCGGCGAATACCGTATACACCGCCCCTGCACCTTGACGGCTATCCCCAACGAGGGCTACTGCTTCAAGAACTGGACCGAGGACGGCGAGGTGGTCTCGACGGAGGCTGAATACACCTTCATTGTGGAAAGCGACAGAACACTGGTGGCCAACTTCCTGCCGTTGTACGACCACACAGAGGCACTGGCCGAAGGCTGGAACTGGTGGTCGACTTACATCGAGCAGGACGGCATCGACGGTCTGGGCATGCTGGAGAACTCGCTCGGCGAGTCGGGCATCCGCATCCAGTCGAGAAACGACGGCTACAGCGAATACATTGAAGCCCAGGGCGGCAACTTCTGGTACGGTAATCTGCTGCAAATCACCAACGAGCAGATGTACATGATCCACACCAGCGCGGACTGCGAGGCTGTGGTGACCGGCCCCATCGCCGAGGTCGTCAACCATCCCGTCTGCCTCAGCTCAGGCTGGAACTGGGTGGGCTATCCCGTCGAGCAGAGCATCGACCTGACGAACGCTCTGAGCGACCTGAACCCCGAGGCCAACGACGTGATTAAGGGCCGTTACGGCTACTCGGTCTATGTCGTCTACGGCAACAACGGCTTCTGGTACGGCACGCTGAACATGCTGGAGCCCGGCAAGGGCTACATGTACAGGTCGAACAGCGGCGACGTGAAGACCTTTGTCTACAACGTCGAGCGCGGTGGCAACCTCGTTGAAAACGTCACAGCGGAAGGCAACACCTTCCAGCCTGCCGACGGCGACTATGCCTACAACATGACGGTGACTGCCGTCGTCGACATCAATGGCAGTGAGCTGCGCAACGCCGGCTACGAGCTGGCCGCCTTCGTGGGCGACGAGTGCCGTGGTAGCGTCAGACTCATCTACGTCGAGCCGATGGACCGCTACGTGGCCTTCTTGACCGTCTATGGCGACACAGAGGAGACCCTGGACTTCGTCCTCACCGACGGCGAAGGCCTCAGCTGGTCATCCGACCACATCGCCTATGAAGCCAACGCCATCGTGGGCACGCCTGCCGCACCTGCCGAGCTGCACTTCGGCACGCTGGGCGTGGACGAGACCCTGGGCAACGTGCATGTCTATCCCAACCCCTCCAACGGCGTCTTCAACGTCAACGGTGTGGGAGTCCGCAAAGTCGAGGTCGTCAATGCCTACGGACAGATTGTCTACACGCTTGAGACCAAGGACGACGCGCTGCGCATCGACCTGAGCGATATGGCAGCCGGCAACTACCTGCTGAGGGTGGTCACCGACGGCGGAGTGACAACGCGCAAACTGGTTAAGAAATAATGAATCAAACACATAGAACCATGAAAAGAGTAATAGTTCTATTGTGGGCCTGCCTGTCAAGCACCTTGCTGCTTGCGAACCATTGGACACCAGACAACCCAGGCGCGTACGCTTACGTGATGGGTGTCACTTCGGTCGTTGAAATCAACGAGGTGGAGCAAGCCTCCGCCCAGCTCGAAGTGGGTGCCTTCTGCGGTACGCAATGCCGAGGGTCGCAGATGACCTCGCTGTTCACGTACTCCGGACGTTACCTCGCCATGATTACCGTCTATGGCGATATAGGCGACGAGATTAGCTTCCGCCTGTACGACCACAGCACGGGGCAGGAGGTGGATGGCGTCGGCCTGACGACAATCACCTTCAGTCAGAACGGCTACGGCACGCCCTTGCAGCCTATGACCATAGGCTTCTATACGAATTTGAACATCACCGTTACCGCTACCCCCGCCAACGGGGGTACGGTGACGGGAGAAGGCAGTTACCTCTATGACTCGGAATGCACCCTGACGGCCACGCCCCATACAGGCTACACCTTTATTAATTGGACGCTGGACGGCAACGTGGTGTCGACCAACCCGAGCTACACCTTCACGGTGACAGAGGCCGCCACCTATGTGGCCAACTTCCAGATACAGAGCTTCCAGATTACCGCCAACGTCAGTCCCCTCAACAGCGGAACGGTGCAAGGCGCAGGCACTTACGACTACGGACAGACCTGCACGCTGACCGCGACGCCCGCCACGGGATACGACTTTGTGAATTGGACGATGGACGGCACGGTAGTCTCCGATGCTGCTGCTTATAGCTTCACCGTGACAGAGGCCGCCACTTATGTGGCTAACTTCCAGATACAGAGCTTCGAGATTGCCGCCAGCGCCAACCCAAGCGATGGTGGAACGGTGCAAGGCGCAGGCACCTACGAGTACAACGCGTCCTGCACGCTGACCGCCACAGCCGCCACGGGATACGACTTTGTGAACTGGACAAAGGACGGCGCGGTGGTTTCCGATGAAGCCACTTACAGCTTCACCGTGACGGAAGCCGCCGCCTATGTGGCCCACTTCCAGGTACAGAGCTATGAGATTACCGCCAGTGTCACTCCCGACAACGCCGGAACGGTGGAGGGCATGGGCACTTACGAGTACGGCTCGGAATGCACGCTGACGGCCACGCCTGCCGAAGGCTACGTCTTTGTCAGCTGGCAGCGCAACGGGGTCTACGTCTCGAACAATGCCTCCTATACCTTCACGGTGACGGGAGCCGCCCACTATGTGGCGCGGTTCGCGGAGGAAGGCTATATCGAGAACCATTGGACTCCTGAGACAGCCCAGTTCCCATTCTACATGGCTGTGACTGCCGTGGTCCAGATTGACGGAGTGGAGCAGACCTCCGAATGGCTTGAAGTGGGTGCCTTCTGCGGCACGCAATGCCGTGGCTCGCAGATCATGCAGGAGTTTTACGTCACCGGACGTTATCTCGCCATGATGAATGTCTATGGCGAGGACGGCGACGAGTTCACCTTCCGCCTGTATGACCACAGCGTCCAGCAGGAGGTGGAGGCCGTCTGCATCACACCGGTCGCTTTCAGCCAGAACGACCTTGGCACGCCTCTGGAGCCTTACGTGCTGGGATTCAGCACGTCGACGACGCCGACGCAGACGATTGCTTTGGAAGCTGGCTGGAACTATGTCTCCTTCAATAAGGAAATCACCCTTAACGACCTGAAGGCTGCGCTCATTGAGGCTTTGCCTGGTACTGAAATCATCATCAAGTCAAAGTCCCAGACTCACACCTACAACCCCGCCAGAAACCGCTGGACTGGTTCGTTGACCTGGAATTTGGCCAATATGTACCTCATCAAAGTCAGCGCTGGCTGCGAGATTGCCCTGCAAGGCTCCCCGGTTGACCCAGCTGATCATCCTATCGAAGTCCTTGGCGGTGGCCAATACACCTATATTGCCTTCCCGCTCAGCGAGAGCATGACCCTCACCAATGCCTTTGCCGGATTTGCCCTGAACGGTGATGTCCTCAAAGCCAAGTCTGGAACTGCACAATATTCCAGAGGCAGATGGATGGGTACCCAGGTGACCACCCTTGTACCCGGGCAGGGCTACATCTACAAGTCGAATTCGGCGCAAAACAGAACCCTTGTCTTTCCCCATTAAACGGACAGCCTGCGACTGACAATTTGCACCGAAAAACTGACAATTCGTAAAATCGACTGACATTTTACACGATGTCAGTCGATTTTGGGTTTTACACCTTTATTATGTGAGGACGGTTGAGTATTTTTGCGGGGTAGTGTTCTTTGAACGAAACTAATAAAAAGGTAGGCAACGAAATTAATAATCAATTTCTAATTAAAATTCTCAACCTATGAAATTAAAAGCTTTACATCTCGGAAAGGCGATTAGTGCCGCCTTGTTCCGGGTACGATGGAACTGCTCGACTACCTGAAACCGAAATACCATCTCCACCTCATCACCAACGGTTTTCAGGAGGTGCAGCACACCAAGTTGAATGGCTCAGGAATGGCACCTTATTTCGAGACCCTGACTGTCTCAGAGGAGGTAGGGGTGAAGAAGCCCAACCCCGAAATCTTCCAGTATGCCCTGCAGAAATCCGGTGCCCAAGCCGCTGAGAGCCTGATGATAGGCGATGAGATGGCTGTCGACATCGACGGCGCCCGTGCCGTAGGCATGGACACCCTGCTGTTCAATCCCAAGGGCGAACCCGTCGAAGGTGAACGGACGTACGAAGTGAGGCGTTTGGTGGAGATTATGGGGATAGTGTGACGAAAGATGGCCCCAAGGGCGGGAAGCCCAAAAGACAAAAAAGGCGTATAAAACAGTATGCGACAACCGCAAGAATTTTATTTGCGCAATTCCGAAAACCTTCTTAATTTTGCCTCCGTCAAAACAAAACGAAAAGTCTAACCAAAAGAAATCTATGGACAACGAACTTACAATGTATAGCACCGAAAATCAATCTGTGGTAGTATATCATAGTGAAGATGATGTTGTGCAATTGGAGGTGCAATTATCTGACGAGACCGTTTGGCTGACGCAGAAGCAAATGTCGTGGCTTTTCGATACTTCCCCCCAAAACATCACTATTCATATAAACAATGTTTACAAGGAACGGGAACTTGTCAAGGCGACAACTTGTAAGGATTTCTTACAAGTTCAAAATGAAGGAGGAAGAACCATACAAAGGAAGGTGAAGCATTATAATTTAGATGTCATCATTTCTGTTGGGTATAGAGTTAAAAGCTTGAGGGGTACGCAGTTCCGCCAGTGGGCAAATCGAGTGTTGAAAGAATACCTTCTCCGTGGATACAGCATCAACCAACATTTGATACTGATGGAACAGCGTATCGATCATCAGTTGCAAGAACATGCGGAACAGATACATCATCTTGAAGAAAAAGTGGATTTTTTTGTTCGTACTTCTTTGCCCCCTGTTGAAGGTGTCTTTTACAACGGACAGATATTTGATGCCTACGTGTTCGTTTCCGACTTGATAAAATCCGCAAAAGAAAGCATTGTGTTGATAGACAACTATATTGACGAATCCGTGTTGATGATGCTTGCCAAGCGTGACAGTACGGTAAAGGCAAAAATCATTACACGTACTCCAAGTCGTTCCTTAATACAGGACATAGAGAGGCATAACGAACAGTATCCCAAGATAGAGCTGGAAGAAAACAACAACTATCACGACCGATTTCTCATCATTGACAAGACGGTGTACCATATAGGTGCATCGCTGAAGGACTTGGGGAAGAAACTCTTTGCTTTCTCCAAAATGGAGACACCTGCAGAAAAAATCTTGCCTGCATGAAATCTTTCTTACCCAAAAGAAAAAAATTATATCTTTGCCCCCGACAAAACAACCGAAAAGTCTAACCAAACGAAATAGCGAATGACCCCAAGGGCGTAAAGCCCAGAAACAAAAAGGCATATTAAAACAATAGCGTTAGCTTAACTGCTTGTGTTAGCGAAAACTTCGACACTTTCCAAACACTACAAGCGAGTAAGCCGATGCTCACGTGTTTTCACGTGGGCTTTACTCATAATAGTTGTAGTGTTTAGGCAGTCGAAGGCCTTCGTTAACCAACTATAGTAAAGTTCCACGTTTTTTATTGTCCGCAAGGGAAGAAATAAAATCAGAAAACACAACTTGTTATCATATAACTAACTAAACAACAAACACAATGAAAGAAAATACTTTATCGATGAGAAGGGCGTTGCGCAGCGTCCTGTTTGTCCTGCTACTGGGTGTGGCTGGGATGACGAAAGGGTATGCGTATAGTTTCAGCGCAGTTTGTTCCACAGGGCAAACGCTGTATTACAGCATTATTGATGAGAGCAACCATTATGTGAAGCTGACTTATCCTAATACTAATTTTCCTCCTTTTTATGATGAAGATGATGGTTGGGATGGCGCTTGGAATGGTTTTACAAAGCCTGAAGGTGACATAATGCTGCCATCAAGTGTGAACTACAATGGAATTAATTACATTGTGACTTCAATTAATGAAAGTGCATTCTATGGATGCAGTGAATTGACGGGTAACTTGACCATTCCTGATTCCGTGACTTCAATTGGTCATCATGCTTTCTATGGATGCAATGGGTTAACTGGAACCCTGACCATTCCCAATTCCGTGACCAGTATTGCATGTCTTGCCTTCTCAGGTTGTGGCTTTACTGGCGCGTTGACTATTCCTAATTCCCTGACAATGATTGGTGATGGGGCTTTCTCTTATTGCAGTGGTTTTACAAGCCTGTTCCTTCCCAGTTCCGTGACTTACATTGGCATTGCTAATACTTGGACTACCAATGGATGTGATGCTAATGCCTTTGAAAGATGCAGCGGACTAGAGCAAATCATTGTTGATGAAGATAATCCTTATTTTGATTCAAGAAACAATTGCAATGCCATTATTCAGACTAGCAACAACGAACTGGTTATTGGCTGCAAAAACACTGTGATTCCCAATTCCGTGACTTCAATTGGTATAGCTGCTTTCCTAAATTGTACAGGTTTGACCTCGATTGAAATCCCCAATTCCGTGACGTCTATTGACAGTGATGCGTTTATAAATTGCACTGGCTTGACCTCGATATCCATATTATCAGAAACACCACCAGTGAATTGGGGTGCTTTCGATGAAGGTGTCAACCTGTCCATTCCTGTGTATGTTCCCTGTGGCTCCTTGGAAGCCTATTCATCTATCTCTTGGGGCGGATTCACCAACTTTATTGAGATGTGTGGAAACACCATTACCGTTTCTGCCAATCCCGAGGAAGGTGGTACTGTGACAGGTGGCGGAACTTACGACGAGAATAGTACCTGCACCGTGACCGCCACAGCCAACGAGGGCTACGAGTTTGTCAGCTGGACAGAGGACGGTGAGGTGGTCAGCACGGATGCCACTTATAGCTTTCCTGTGACAGGCGACAGAACCCTTACGGCCAACTTTGAGGCTTATTACCATTGGACTCCGATAGACGAAGGCCTCTATTCCAGCTCTATGGTACTCATCGGAACCATTCTGATCAATGGCGTGGAACAGTATAGCGACCAACTGGAGCTCGGTGTCTTCAGCGGCGACGAGTGCAGGGCCACCTGTCGTCCCGAGGAGTTCTACATCACGAACCGTTACCTGATATGGACTAACGTGTACGGTGAGAATGGCGACGAGCTGACCTTCAGACTCTACGACCACAGCACCGGTATGGAGCTTGACCTCACTCCTCCAGCCAGCGTGGTCTTTACCGACGACGGCTACGGCACTCCCATTGAGCCTCACGAGCTGAACTTCTATTCAACCGTGACGGTCTCCGCCTCGGTGTCGCCGATGGATGCCGGTACGGTTGAAGGAGCAGGCGAGTATGTCTTCGGCACATCCTGCACGCTGGTTGCCACAGCCAATGAGGGCTACATGTTTGTCAACTGGACAGAGGACAATGAGATAGTCAGCAGCGAAGCCACATACAGCTTCGAGGTGACCGTCGACAGGAGCCTTGTGGCCCACTTCAGCCGCGTCCAGGCCAGCCCGCTCATCTCCGGCTGGAACTGGTATTCGACCTACATTGAGCAGGAGGGCATCGACGGACTGGGGATGCTGGAGAACAGTCTCGGAAACTCAGGCTTGCGCATCCAGGGCAAGAACGCCGGCACGGACTACTTTATATATGAGGGCACGGGCTCCTGGTACGGAACGCTCAACGCCCTTGACAACAGCCAGATGTACAAGATCCGCACCAGCGAAGCCTGCGAAGCCGTCATCGTGGGCGAGGAAGCCCAGCCTGCCGACCATCCCGTCACCATCAACGAGGGCTGGAACTGGGTGGGATACCCCTCCGTCCAAAGCGCCAGCCTTGAGGTTGCCTTGGGCGGCTTCACTCCAGAGCCCAACGATGTGATCAAGAGCAGGAACCAGTCCTCCACCTACATCTCCTACGGCGAATACAACCTGTGGTACGGGCCGCTCAACACCTTTGAGCCCGGCCAAGGCTACATGTACAAGTCGAACAGCGTGGAGCCCAAGACCTTGGTGTTCCAGACGGGTCGCGGGAACGAGGAGCTGAATCCCAACATCACGCCTGAGGACAACCCCTATATCCCGGCCAGCGAGGACTATGCCGACAATATGCTCATCACCGCTGTGATAGAGCTGGCAGGTCAGGAGCTCCGCTCAGAGGACTATGAGCTGGCCGCCTTTGTGGGCGATGAATGCAGAGGCAGTGTCAAGCTGATGTACGTGGAGCCGTTTGACCGCTATGTGGCTTTCCTGCTGGTCTTCGGCGACAAGACGGAGGATATGCGCTTTGTGCTTACCGACGGAACGGATATGAGCCTGTCTGATGACCACATCCAGTATGCAGTTGACGGCACCGTCGGCACGGTGACGGAGCCCGCCACCCTGCATTTTGGAACTTTGGGTGTGGCTGACGACTTGATGGTCCCCGTCTACATCTATCCCAACCCCTCCAAGGACATCTTCAATGTTGAGGGTGCTGGCATTCGTAAGGTTGAGGTAGTTGATACTTATGGCCAAGTCATCCTCTCGGAGGAAGTGAGGAACGACTACATACAGATTAACCTCTGTGATAAAGTTGCAGGAGCTTATCTGCTGCGGGTCGTGACCGATAGGGGAGTGGCCACCAAGAAGATGGTCTTGGTGAGATGATCAGAAAAAACGCAACTGGTGCTCACCATCATGATGGATGATGAGCACCAGAGTTGCGGAAGGATTTACATGATTACGTGTACAGCACCTGCCTGCGGTTCCAGCCGAGGCTCTTGTAGCTGACGTGAATCCATCGGGGGTTGCCGTACTCGTCGCATTGCTCATAGATGAGCTGGTCGAAGTGACCGAGCTGCTCGATGAGTTTACCGAGATTGAGGTTTTCACCCCCCGATACCCTCATTGCGGGCTTTGACCCGCAATCCCCTGCGCCAAGGGTACTGGCCACGATGTCAGCCGCTTCGCCGCGCATGTGCTGGCTGTTGGGTGCGCCGCCGACGAGGCGGTTCAGACGTGGGCAGCGGTAGCCGCTGGTGACGCGGATGGGCTTGCCGTAGGCTTCACGCAAGGGATCGAGGACATTGTCCACGAGGGCGATGAGGTTGTCTTCCACCTCTTGGCTGGCACCGTTCCAGATGCCGTGCTTCAGAGCCGTTTCGCTCCTAATCAGTTCGCTTATGGTAAAGTATTTCATTGTTCTTTAGGTTTTAGGGGATTGCTTCGCAAGAAATCTTTCAAAAATGGATTTCAAAATCTTTTAAAAAGGATTTTCTATCAGATTTTCATAGGATTTCTGGCCGTTAGGCCATCCAAAGAAAAAGGGCTGGCTGCATTGCCGCCAGCCCAACTGTCAACTGTCAACTTTCAACTCTCAACTAAAGGAAGATCGGTCCTCTACCCATACAACTCGTGGTTGTTATCGCAGTGACGAAAGCTGTGAGCGCGGCTACTAACATCTTCACCACAATCTCAATGATTCGCTTCTTGTTCATAGTGCTGCGTGGTTAGAGGTTGGTTATCCAGCGAAGGGGTCATCACCGCCGTTGCCGCCGCCAGAGCTCTTGGTGAAGGTCTTGGTGGTCACAGAGCTGCTGTTGCCGTCCTTGATGGCGATGGCCTTGACGGTGGTCGTCGCGCTCAGGGTGAAAGCCGCTGTGTAGAGCGTGCTTCCAGAGGTCGGCGTGGTGCCGTCGGTGGTGTAGTACACGCGGGCATCGTCAGGACCCGTGATGGTCACTTCGGTGGTCTCAGCGAAAGGCGTGGTGCCGCTGATGGTGGGGGCTTGGACAGTGTCTGAGCCTGTCGAAGAGCCGCCGCCGGGAGTCTCGTTGCCGTTGCCAGAGCCTGTCGAAGAGCCGTTACCACCGCTTGTGGTACCGTTGCCTTCCACATTCAGGGCTGCGCTCACGCAAGGCGAGAAGGCGTAATTGGAGGTGCTCACCTTGTTCAGGTCGATGACGTAGCCGGTGGAGTTGGCGCCCGTCTGGCCGATGTTGTTGAAGCCCTCGTTGGTCTTGGGCTGCAGCACGATGCCGTAGGCGAACACTTCGAGTGCGTCGCCGCTCTCGTTGGCGCTCTTGCTGATGGCGATGCTCGTGTTGGAGTCCATCACCGAGGCGTGACGCCAGATGCCCGTGTTGACATCGTGGACGAGGATGGCCTTGGCGATTACCTCGCCTTGGGCGGCACCGCTGAAGGTGGCCACGTAAGCGGAAGACTCAGAGGTGATGACGACGCTGATGCTCTCAGCGTAGGAAGGGTTGTTGACCAGGTTGAGGTCGTAGCCCAAAGAGGCCTTGGTGTCGCTGACCTTGACGCTCTGCAGCAGCAGCTTGATGAGCTGTCCGCGTTCGGTCTTGCGCATTCCGTTGGCGATGAGGGCCGTGCGACCCACCTTGCCGAGCATACCCGCCACTTGAGCGGCGAGCTTCATCTTGGCACGGTTGCTCATCTGGGCAGCGGTGCGGGCATCCGCAATTGAGGGTTGATACTGACGAAGGGCGATTTTTCCGTTTTTGCCCTTGTAACCGACGGCCGAGCCGGCGCGTCCGGTGAACTGGAAGATTGAAACAATTCTTGCCATGATTTTGAAATTTTGGTTGGTTAATAATTAGGTTTGTTGGTTGGTTTGAAATTTTGGTTTTTGATCCTTGTCTTAAGACGATGCAAAGATACGAACTTTATTTCAAACAGCTGACAATTAGTTATTTGTACAAATAACTTTTTCCGCGATGACGTTTTTTGGGGAGTGAGGGCTAAGTCAAATGTAAGTCGAAGGTGAGTCGAAGGTGTATCAAAGGTGATTCGAAGTTAGAATGCGTCGGAGTCATTGTTACGCGGGAATGAAGTCAATGTTAGACGATATTTACGGGCCCCTGTCCCGCAGTTGTTTGACGAGCCAGTCGGCGATGTCGATCTTGGCGTTGCGTTCCTCGTCGGTGGCGTTTCTCTCGAGGATGTCCGAGACGGTCACCTTGCAGTAGATGAATTCCTTGGCTTTTTTCTCCCAGTCGTGGTAGCCGTCCACGTCGGGAAACATAATCACTGTCCGTCCCTCCAGCACCTTCATCTTGTCGGCGGACAGCTGCGACTTGCCGCCCGAGGCCAACCAGATGTAGTTTGGGAAGCAGGCCGCCCCAATGAGGGCTGACTTCTCGCTCTCGACGAGAGCCACCACCTTGTCGCGGTTCATCGACCAGTTGAGCAGATGCTCGCCAAAGAGGCATTGCGTCAGCTGCCAGTCGGCGGGCAGGCGTTTGTCCTTGATCAGGTGGGCATGTACCCAGTCCGCGCCGCCGTTCTTGATGCGATGGCCGTCGTCACCGTATCGCATGATTTTGCCGCTGCGCACCCGGCCACGGATGTCGATTTGCCAGAAGATGACATCCCTTTCCTTGGTGGCTCCAAGCGCATACAGCTCGCCCAAGCGTCTGACGGTAGGACTGTCGAGTCTGCCTTTGTCGAACAGGCCGCAGAGAAACCTGACGAAGGTGCTGTTGTAGCTGGCCGACTGTTTCACGTACTTGAAGGGGAGGGTACACAACGGCTGGGGTGGTTTAACAATCATCTGCATCTTTGGGATGAAAGGCCGTTTCGTCGTTTTATCGACGGGGTGGTCTTGAAAGTATTGTTTCGGTGTGTAGTGGTATTGGCATTTGCTTTCGTGGTCACAGCGACCGCAGGCGGGGTCCAGTGGTTCCCCGTTGTCGTCGACATAGTAGGTGAACGAATGCGGGTCGTGGCATTGCGGGCATTCGTGTCTTGAGGCTTTGGTGCGGTATTTCTGTAGATGATACATGATGATTAGGTCGTTTGTAATATCCCAGGGTGTTGCCCTGGGTTGATAGCTGTTGGCCTTTCAGGCCGTCTATTGTCCTAGTGTCCCAAAGTGTCCCAGCTGTCCCAAGTGTCCCACCTGTCCCTATAAGGGACAGTGGGACAGTGTGGGACAGGACGGGGCACTAAGGCCGCGTCATTGTTTCAGTATTCTATGGACCCTGGATTTGCTCATACTCAGTTGTTTAGCAATTTCTCTTACGGATAGCCCCAGTTGATTCAATTCCTTGACTGAATTAATATCCTGTGACACCTCATTTTCGCTGAGACGCTTCAGGTGCTCCCGCTCAGTCGCGTATCCTATCGTCGTGAACTGAAGGAAGGCTTCGATTTTCTCAATCTGGCAGACAATCACGTTCTCGGCGTCGTAGACAAACTCGCCGTGGCGGTTCTTCATCTGCTTGATGTAGCGCAGTCCGCTGTCCTTGGCGCTCTGTCCGATGGCGAAGCAGCTGTCGAAGAAGTTGTAGAGCTTCTTGCTGCCCGCCAGGTCGTTGGCGGTGATGGGACTCGACAGGTTGCGTTTGGGTGTGTGGGCGATGATGAGCAGCGAGAGGTCGTGTTTCTTCTTGAGGGCCATCAGCCTTTTCATGAACTGTCCGGCATCCTCGCCTTGTTCGCTGTTGCAGCACAGCCAGGTCAGGTTGTCGATAATCAAGACCTTTGCCCCGTATTGCAGCGCCGCCGCTTCGATGTTGTTGATCAGTAGGTCCTCGAAGTTGGCCACGTCCAATGATTCTCTGTCAATCTCCACCCGATAGAAGCTGTTGGAAAACTGGTACAGATGGTCTTCATCATCCGTGTAGCGCAGCTGGAACTGCTTGTCGGACAGCTCGAAGTCGAAATACAGTACTTTTTGCGTGTAGGAGATGACTTCGCCAATCTGCACGGCATAGATGGACTTGCCGAGGTTGCTGTCGGCGAAGAGACAACACACCTCGCCTTCATACCAGAGCGAAAGCCATAGGGGTGTGGGGTCGGGACGGCGTTGTGCCTCGATGAGGGTCTCGTTGGCCGTCTTGATGCGGAGCACCCCCACCGTTTCGGGGGTGCTGTCGCGCATCGCGTCGGCGTTGGCCAGTTCGTCGCCTATCATGGCGGCATAGTCGCGCTCGTCATCCATTGCCTTGCTCCTTTTTGTATTTTCTGGTCAGCTTGAAGATGACGGCCTTGTGGTCGTCGCGCTCATCGGGCTGGCAGGCCACGTAAGGGCACAGGTTGTAGTCGCGCAGGTCGCAGAGGAGGCAGCGTTTCTTTTGGCTGTGGTTGTCGGCCTTGCAGCGGAAGGTCTTTTTGTCGTAGACGGAGTATTCTCCGATTTTCATGTGTTGTTTCATTGTGTTGAAATGTTTAATGGTTAATAAATTATGGTTAATGATCCGGATCTTCGATTTTAGTTTTAGACTCAAAGTCTGTAAAGCGTTTCTGGTAGTCGGGGTTGCCGCCCGGGTGTTTCATCATGAGTCGGTGGCGTATGAGGAGCCAGCTCACAGCAGATTGGGTGATGTCGAGCAGCGGCGCCACGTCCTGCTGGCGCAGGTGTGCCTGTTCCATCAGCACGGCCACAATCATCGAGCGGGCATCCACCAGCTCGACCTTGCGGCAGTGGGAGAGGAGATCTTCAACGGTCACATCCAAGCAAGCTGCGAGGGTGGACAGGATTTTCTTAGTGATGCGTTTTGCTTTCATTTTCGTAAGAATTTGCGGCAAAAATCAGTATTTAAAACGCTGAAAATCAGCTAAAAAACCACTAATTAGCATTTAGCTGATATTTAGTGGATATTTAGTGGAATTTTAGTGGAAATGTAGTGGACGGTTTGAGACCTTCATGAAAAATTTTTGAAGAGGTTAGTGGGAATTAGTGGCCGGGAAGGCCCGGTCGATGCGTTTTGCCACTTTATCGATGGGTTTGTGGGTCGTTTTGAAAGAAGCAGGGAAAGGTTTGCCCTTGTCAAGGCAAAAAATTTCCTTGGCCTTATCCCATTGGCCCTGAAGATGCTCCCTTACGAGATACGCCAAAGAAGCAGTGCTTCCGTACCACACAATGGGGCCTTTTGGGGGCGTCTTTTCGCCGCAACAGATATAGACCCAGTTGTTGCAGCCGACTTCGTTGCGCCTGATAAAGCCCTCGTTAGTCAGAACTTTGTAAGCAGTCTCCCAGCGTTCCTGCTCCCTTTCGCCATTTTCAAAGCCGAAGTGGGGCATAGGTATCACGTTGGCGGCGGGTTCCTCTGATTCGTCGTCATCCACAAAATAGGATTCGAAGTTCTCGTGGTCTTCCAGCTCATACCTGAGGGCGGTATAGAGCATCAGCAGCATATCCTCGGCACGCAGGGTCTCGCGCTCGTTGTCGCCGCTCCCGACGCGAAGGCCTTGGGCAGCGATATACTGGTGGTGCTTGTCGATGGTGGCTTTCGAGTCCTTGATCTCGATGAACTGGCTGTAGTTGAGGAATCCCAGCGACTCTTCTGTCACGCCGCCGACGGTTTCCTCGATGCTGAGTTCCAGCCAAGTGCCCTCGTTGATCAGATAGGGGAGTTCGTTTCGCATCTTTTTCAGCAGTCCCCTGATGCCTTTCCATTTCTTGGCTTCGTCTTGGCCTGTCAGTGCCATGATGCGTTCCGCATCTTTTATCCGTTCTTTTAGCTTGAAAATCAGTCTTTTCTGGTCGTCAGGCGACGATGGAGCTTCGAAGAAAAGAATGTCGGGACGCTGTCCTGGTCGTCCTTGCCGATCCTTGTCGGTCGCATGGGGTGATATGAATCTGATTGTAGACACGACTCCATACTGACTGCTCCCGAACATTATATCTCCCTTGTTAAAAGGGGCTTAATCCCTGCAACAAGCGCGACAAATATAGGGAATAAATTTTGGAATAGACAATAACCTTTGTGGGAATAATTATCAACAGGGTTGTGAACAGGTTATCAACAGGGTTGTGAACAGGGTTGGGGGATTGCGCCAGATTTTTTATGATTTTTTTTGCTATGTACAAATTCTTTTGTACTTTTGGCGGCAAATTGTCTGTGAAAAGATAGTTCGTTTTTCAATTCTCTGAATATGAGCGAAATGATAGAAAAACTAAAAACCATTGCCAGTTCCTTTGCCGAGGAATACTGCAGTGATGCCATTTATCCTTCACATCTTTTCAAAGCTGTTCTTCATAAAGAGACGGGTCTTGTTCACTTTATTGAAATTGAGTTGGACAAAGATTATTACTATCTGCAAGACTGGGCTGATGTCCAGATGCAGTTATCTCCCAAAGCTGTCCGACCGATGCGTGACTTTGAGTATAGCGATGAAAGTGTAGCGGTTATGGAAGAGGCTGAGAACTATAAGATGAAGTTCAACCTTGATGAGATTTCACCGGTCTGCATCCTTGCTTCGCTGGTGACACCAGGAGTTGGTTTTTCTTTCGACCAGCTTAAGACGTTGCCGTTGACTCCATCGGACATTAGTGCTAAGATGGGGGGCGGGGCCAACGTGGAGGCTCCTTACATGGAGGGTACCGTACTGAAGAAAAACACCCCTTCCACGGGTAAAGGCACACTTGCCAAATACTGCACTGACAAGACTGCCATTGCCCGAGCGGGCCATCTGGACAATGTCGTCGGATTCGAAAAGGAGATTTCCATCATCTATGAAATTATGGGGCGCAAAACCAAAGCCAACCTGCTCATCACAGGTGAGTCTGGTGTGGGTAAGACTTCACTAGTGAATGGTTTTGTGCGTGAACTGGCTACCGACCATGTACCATGTTTCCTCAGTGGTGCTGTTGCCTACGAGTTAGAGATGGCTGCTTTAGGAAGCGACGCCCAATACAAGGGCGAGGTGGAGGACCGCTTCAAGAATATCATTAACGAGGTGGAAAATCAACCCAACGCCATACTCATCATTGAGAAGATTGACAAGCTATTCGACAAGCAAAGTATGCTCTTTGGTTGCTCGACATTTCTGAAGAACGAATTGAGCAAAGGTCGTTTGCAGTTGCTTTGCACATCAAGTATCGACGGTTACACCAAAAATATTGAGACTGACAAGGAGATGGTCTCCAATTTGGAGAAAATCTCCATCGAGGAACCCACCACCGACCAAACGATGGAAATCCTGAAAGGTATCATGCCAGCTTACGAAGAGTACCACGGCTTGACGGTGGATGAAGAAGTGATGAATGAGTCCATCCGCTTAGCCAAGCGTTACCTGACCGAGAAGTCTCTGCCCGCCTCGGCTATCGACCTCATTGATCGTACTATGGCACATGTGAAGGTGGAAAATGACCTCGGTAACGAGGAACAGAAACATACCGACCTCCGGCCCGACGACCTCACTGCCGTCGTCGCCAAGCAGACGGGTATTCCCCTTGGCAAGGTGCAGACGGGCGAGCGCGAGCGTCTGATGGGTGGCGAAGAAGAGCTGAAGAAACGTGTCGTTGGTCAGGATCATGCTGTGAAGAAGGTGCTTGATGCCGTTTTCGAGGCTCGCTCGGGACTCAATAAGAAGGGACAGCCTATGGGTTCGTTCTTCTTTCTGGGACCAACGGGTACTGGTAAGACTGAACTCTCCAAGGCTTTAGCCGAATTTCTCTTTGGTGACGAGAGTACCTTGCTACGTTTCGATATGTCTGAATTCAAGGAGGAACACTCTGTGGCACTGCTCTATGGAGCTCCTCCAGGTTATGTAGGTTACGAAGAGGGCGGTCTGTTGGTGAACAAAATTCGTCAAACGCCTTATAGTGTGGTGCTCTTCGATGAAATTGAAAAAGCACACAAATCCGTGTTTGACCTCTTCTTGCAGATTTTGGACGAAGGCAAGTTGCACGACCGTCTGGGGCGTGTGGGTGATTTCTCCAACTCTCTCATTCTCTTCACATCTAACATAGGTGCCAAGGACATTGTGGCGAAGTTCAATAATGGCGAGATACCCGAAAATAACGAGCTGATGGACATCATGCAGAGCTATTTCCGTCCCGAGTTTTTGGCGCGTTTGACGGAAATAGTGCCTTTCGCGCCTATAACCGAAAAAACGGTTACGGCTATCTTCGACATTCATATGAAAGGACTGCTGAAGCTGCTTAATGAACAGGACATCACACTGGAACTGTCTCCCGAAGCCAGACAAGCTATTGCTTTGCGCGGTTTCAACCAGCAATATGGCGCGCGTCCAATTCTCGGCATTATCCGCAAAGAGTTACGCCATCCTATTTCGAAGATGATGATTGCTGGTATAATAAAGTCGGGCGACCACGTTGTGGTAAACATCGACCAGAGCGGCAATCCAGTAATAATGGTTAAAGAAAGATTAAAAGTTAACAATCAATAAAGTAAAAATTAAAAACATCTAAATTATGGCAATGAAAGAAAATTTCATTTCGGATGCTCCAGATGAGGAGAGCAATGCGAAAGTGAGCCTGTTGGACCAAAACAAAACCATCATTATTGACCAGTACACTACAGACGTGGAAGCCGGCGATCCTGAATTTGTGCAGGATAATATCCAAAACATTAACAGTGTTTTCGAGCACTTTAAACCGAAAGTAGATGTGAGCTTTACCAATGAAGAAGGCGGTACGGTTGACGAGACGCTGAATTTTAGAGAACTTCGCGACTTCGAAGCCAATGGCGGCAAAGGGCGTTTAGTGGAAAATAGCAAGTTCCTTTCTGGTGTCAAGATGAAAATCGAGACCAATCAGAAGGTGCGCAAGAGCATTGAGCAGAACCGCAAGCTGCGTGACATTCTGAAGGATGTCGGCAGTCGTGACGAACTGAAACAGATGCTGCAGTCCATGTTGGACGAACTGAATAATGCATAAACAATCAAACACTTAATACAATGGCAGAAACTGAAATGAAAAAAGCACAGGTCACAGAACAATCCAGTGCCCAGTTGCAAGAACAAGGTAAAGATGTCAGCAAGATGTTGTCGCAATTTGGCGGCTTTAACGCCATCCGAGGCTTCATGCCTGACGCCGACAACATGAATCCTTCACGCAAAGCCGCAAAGGAAGTGTTCCTGAAAGACAAACGCTTCGAGAACAAACGTGAAGGACTGAAGCGTGAGATCTCCCGTTGGATTGAGTTACTTGACCAAGAGGGCATTGAGGGTGCTACTGGCTATGCCGATGCCTGCAAACAGGAAGAGGACAAATACACCGCTGTGCTGAAACAGGGCATCACAGATGCTCTCTATGCTACTCAAGACTTGGAGCGTAGCTACCGCGAACTCGACTCCTTCTTTAAAAACTGCGGCACCGATAAGGTGAAAAACCTTCGCATCATCAACGTTCACAAGGAAGACATCGCAGACCCTGACTCTGGTTTCGCTCAGAAGGTGGAGGATATCCTCCGAGATGGCTTTGACCGCCTGAGCTTAAAGGATGCATATAGTCTTGTCTGCATCCCTGGTGCCGTACTTAACGAAAAGGTGAAACTGTTACAGTGGGCCAAGATGGCATTCAAATATAAAGTAATGTTGCTCACCGACCATGCTGACGAGTATAACTTCGATAACCTGCAGGCCAACACTGAGGGTTATCGCGACAGCGACCAAGAGTTGATGAACGTGGTGATGTGTGCCAACTGGATTGTTGGCCGCGAGGCTGAGAAACTCTCTTCCAACGAGGAAGAAACAAAAGCCTTCTACATCGCCCCCTCGGCAGCCCTCTGCGGTAAACTCTATAATGAGTCCGCCAACATGGCACAGGCAGCCGGCGGCAAAAAGTACGGTACATTGGACGGTGTGAAAGGTGTGGAAATCGACCTGCTGAAGTCGGAGATTGCTTCGCTGTGGGACAATCAGGTCATCCCTATGGTTTACAGCGATGGGCGCGTAATGGCTTACAACAATAACACCCTTTACAACGGCGACCTTGATGCCATGAAGGAATATCCAATCGTACGCGTATTTGATTGGGTTAAAAAAGTACTGATGAACTACGTGCATGATGTGGTATTAGAGGGCTGGGATCCCTACAACAGCCCGAAGAATCTGAAGGCCAAGATACAGGATTTCTTGAACCAATACAAGGGCTACGGCAAACTGTTTCAAAATTACGAGATTAAAGAGCCTCGTCAAGACCCCAATACAAAGCAAATCACTTGCGATATCACTTTGACTCCTTTCTATGCCGCCAAGAACTTCGTCATCAAGGTGGCCGCTGACAAAAAGGACAAAGAGGCCTCATTAGAACAAGAATAAAACTAATACATCATTTAAAAATTTTATACTATGGCAAAAACACCTGTAAAAATTGAGATTGATGGTTACAAGGAAAGAGAAGTCCTGATGGTAACCTATGAATTCGACCAGGCCACCGACGTGGAAGGCCAGATGTCTGGCATTCCCCGTGGCGGTAAAATCACCGTTCGCGTGAAAGCCCTCAACGACGGTACTCCCGACCTCCTGGCATGGATGGTGGAACGCAACTTGTCCAAGAACGGCACCATCACCTTTAAAGAGACCAAGACCGGCAAGGATATGAAGACCATCAAGTTCACCAATGGCTATTGCGTCAACTTCGACGAGAAGTGGGAAGACAAACAGGGTCACTACGAGGAGATTGTCATCACATGCAAGAAGATTGAGTTTGGCAACGTCGTGTATGAAAACGACTGGGCATAAAATGAGTGTTTAACAATTAAACTATACAAGTTATGGCAGAGAATGTAACACCGGTACAATTAGCCGTTAAAGATTTCGAGACCCGTGAGGTCATCATGATAGACTATAAGTTCGACCAGACCACTGACCGTGAAGGCCAGATTACTGGCATTCCCCGTGGCGGTAAGGTCACCATCCGTGTGAAAGCCATGAACGATGGCAACAATCAATTGTTGCAATGGATGCTGGCACCCACCGACCCACGCGACTTCACTGTCTCCTACATCAACACAGTTGACGGAAAGAAGATGAAGGAACTGAAGGGCACAGGTTGCTACTGCGTCCACTATAAGGAGAAATGGGAAGACGGTCAGGAGCACTTCGAGGAGATAGAGATTGTATGCCAGAAACTCGAGAACGGTCCCGTTTCCTTCGAGAATCCTTGGAAATAATGGTATTTTTGCAACCTAACAATTTGGCGATAACGACGCCACTCTTTTCACCAACTATTACTTAGTTGTGGATTGTCACTATTCGTTCCGGAGGTCATCGTACGACCTCCGGACGGATAGTCCTGAAAGCCTCATCTTTTTTATATTCCATATTGTTTGTTTTTCAAAATATCTTACCTTTGCAAGCGATAATTGCCATATATAGTTTGGCAAGGTTATTATCCGTTTCATCAATGTAGCTGGAAATCAGCACTATATGAACAGATTATTAAGTAAAGAAAGCGTTGTTGGAATCACGTCAAAAACGGTGATGTCCCCCTCTATTGCAAAATCGCATCAACATACTGTAAACCAATCAATTGGAGAAAGTTCTGTGCTGCATTGGTTTCCAATGCGTGTCACTTATCATCGGGAAATGAAAATCAAGGCTTTGCTTGATGAGTTGGGTGTAGAGTGTTTTCTCCCCATGCACTATGAACTGGTGGAAACAAAATCGGGCGGTAAAAAGCGTGTGCTCTTACCTGCTATTCATAATTTGGTTTTCGTCAGGTCCACTCAAGAATATCTAACAAACCTGAAGATGTACCGTGACGATTTTGCCCCGATGCGTTACATAATGAAACGCTCTCTTTCAACTGATGCTAAGAGCGAGATTCTTCAGGTTCCCGATGTACAGATGAACAACTTTATGCGTGTGGCATCCGTGCAAGACGACCGTGTGATATTCCTCGATAACAACGAGTTCATCAAAAAAGTCGGCCAGCGGGTGAAGATTGTCGATGGCTTCTTTTCTGGAGTGGAAGGTGTAATAAAAAGAATCAACAAGAACAAAAAGGTGGTGGTTCAATTAGAAGGTGTGGCTGCTGTTGCCATAGCTTTTGTACCTGCTAGTCAGTTGTCTTTGATACAGTAATTCGTCAGGTCTATTTGTTTGAGGAGAAAAATACTATGAATTCGAGATTTTTTGATGAAAAAGACGAGTTTGAGAGCATAAAAGGATTTCCTCAAAACAAGACGCTATATGTCGATGAATTTTCGGATGGAGGTCTTATGATATACGATGTATCCGAGAACGGAAAAGACGTTGACATAGAATGTGTATTTGACTATTTCAAACCAGCCATAAAAGTCCAACTTCTTAATGAGGACGTTGAACTCTTTCAATTCTACTCCTTGAGCGATTTTGAAGACGAGCAGCTTATTGAACGGAGCGACCTTCTTAAGGCTTTGAAATACAAGATTGACTTCTGCAACAACATCATCTACCAGATTGAGAAAAACAAGACACTTCGCAGTAGACTGATGGATGTGGATGCTTGTGCCAGCCTGAAAAACTCCATTGCCTCATTGATTATCGAACTGTCACAAAAAAAGGCTTCGGAGAATCCAATTCCACAAGAAGACTATCTGATACTTAAAGGTCTTATTGGGCATATCGAGGCTTTAGATCCTGCCTGTAGGGCTGCAAGAGACATTTTTTTAAGCGAATCTTATTATGCTGGTGCGCGTAAAAAGCTCATGAACGACCTCCTTCTTTGGGCTTCAATCCTTGACACAGAAAAACCGGACCTCGACGAATTGGTAAAATCATGCATAGAACAACGTGATGAAGCGGAGCACAACCTGCAAAGCAATTTGTTGCAAATCCACGAAGACACCAAGTCGTTGGAGGTCACCTACCGCACATTAGAAACCTTTTTCGCCAATGCTGGCCAAGAAAGCATTCAATGCCTCACTTTAATTAACGTGAGCAAGGAGAATCTGCCATTATCCAGTTCGGCTGACACCCTTGCCGTTCAAAACGAATTGAAAAAGCATTATGACGCGTTGAGCCTAAAGAACAGCTATAGCCTGCTTGTGGTACCGGGTTATTTTGGTGATGCAGTAGTTTTAAGAGATTGGGCAAAAACGGCACACAATAACAAAGTCTTGATGATTACTGACTTCATGGACTGTCTAAATTTTATGGATTTAGAAGACGAGTTAGGCAAAGCCAAATTGCAAGGGAATGATTTGTTTTTGTCCAATGTGGTCATTACTTGTAATTATCTTCTCGGTCGAAAGAAGTCAGAATTGGCTAATGAGAACGACGATGTTTACATTCCGGCTTCAGGAGCCCTTGCCGGACGTATGGCAAACACGAGGGAAGTTCCCATAGTACAAGGTGTGGTAGGTAAGGATTACGGCTTGTTGAATGGTGTGAAAGGCACTCGTCTCAAGTTGCTTAAAGCTGAAATTGCAAATCTTGTTGATAAAGGTGTTGTTCCCATGATTGAAAACGAAGGGCGTATATACGCGTTCTCCAATCATACGTTATACAATGGCGCATCTTCCAGTTTGCAGGAGTATCCTATTGTTCGTATGTTGGATTGGGTGAAAAAGATGCTCATGGACTATATGCACGAAATCGACATCGAGAAATGGGATCCTTATTCGTCACCCGACAATCTAGAGCTCAAGATAAGAGCTTTCCTTGACCATTATCATGACTACCAACTTTTGTTTTCCAATTATGATCTTGGAAAGCCCACTCAAAACCCCAAGACAAAGGTAGTCTCCATTGAGCTAATTATCACGCCTTATTACACCTCAAAGAACCTTGTCATCAGACTTGAGGCTGACGAGAAAAAAAACATAAGTGCCAGCACTTCATTGGAAGGGCAATCTAAATAATTCACTGGTTTATTAATCTAAAACAAACCTTATAATCATGGCAAAAACGCCTGTAACATTGAAAGTTGACGGCCTCACTGAACGCGAGGTCTTAAAAGTCACTTATTCGTTCAACCAAGCCATCACCATTGAAGGACAGACCAGCGGCATTCCGAGGGGAGGCAACATCACGATTCGCGTCAAGGCCTTGAACGATGGCAATCCCGATCTTTTTAACTGGATGGTTCACCCCAACCTTGCCATGAATGGCGTCATTGAATTCCACGAGACAGTGACAAACAGTCTAATGAAGAAAATCGAATTCACCGATGCCTTTTGCGTCAATTTCGTTGAGATGTGGGAAGACAATGTGGGACACTACGAAGAAATTATCTTGTCATGCCGTGAAATCAAGAATGGTCCTGTTAATTTCACCAACGACTGGGCTTAATAGATATCATAGCATGACTGTGTTTTGAATGCAACTGCTATACCATAGTTATTAACATAAATCTATTTGAATCATGGCAATTCAAGCGAAACTAAGCATAAACTCCAAGGAATATAACATCTTGGAATGCACCTACGATTTTCGTCAAGCCATCGACGACACAGGCAAGCCGGTCTCACGTCCACAAGGTGGCAAAATCACCTTTGTGACTCCTTCCACCGATGATAACGACCTCTTTTTCTACAAATGGATGTTCAACAAAACTCAGGTTCAATCTGGGGTTTTCATCTTCACCGTTTATTCTAACGATAACAAACCGTATTATAAAACATTGGAATTTGAAAATGCCTATTGTATTGAGCTCAAAGACAATTTCAACAATACTGACAGCAAATTGATGAATTCAACCATCACCATCAGCGCTCAAATCATACGTATCGGTAAGCGCGACCGAGTCTTATTCACAAACGAATGGACCTAACCCATGTCAATCTCAGTAAAAAACATAACGGTCACCATTGATGATGCCAAGTCGTCTGGTTTTAACCTTACTATCGACGGCGAGACTTGGCGTCTTGACCATTTCACCCTTCATCAAAGCCTTTTGTCTTATAACACCTTGTGTTTCAATATGCACAAAGGCCCCAAGGAAGATGATAAAGAGGCTAGCTTCACCTTGTGTAGCCAAATCATAGGAAAGGAAATTACCCTTTCGTTAGATACAGACAATATTGAGAACCTTTCGCTCAATACCAACAACGAGAAGACATCCGAAATTAGTTTTCGTGGCATCATCATGTCGGCTTCGGGAAGTAGGAAAGGAACCCAATACATCGTCAACGTGGAAGCGAGGAGCAAGGAAGCCTTGCTCGATGACAATCCCAACTGCAAGTCGTTTGAGGATAAGACCCTCAACGATATTGTCGACAATGTTATAGAAACCGATGATGGCAACAGTATCGAAGCCGTTGTTGATGCAAGGTTCACCGACACCATCGCCTATTGCGTGCAATATAACGAAACAGACTACCAGTTCTTGCAACGGCTCGCCCGCCGGTATGGAGAATGGCTATACAACGATGGTGAACAAATGGTGTTTGGCAACTTGGTCAATCAAGATCAAGGTGCCCTGAAACTCAATTATCCAAGCAAAGACATTCCGTCCTATAATGTCGAATTGAAGATGAAACATGTGGCCTTCAGCCATATTACCTCATCCTACAATGCCTACGATGCCACTTGCAAAGAAGGTCTTGAGCAGATGCAAACGCCGTTCAACACTTTAGGTGACAGCGTATTCGAAGCCTCTCAAAACAGTTTTACTAAGCCCACGCTCCAGAATCTCCATTCCGGAGGTTTTGCAGACCAAGACGGGCGTGAGACTATACTCAACGTGTCGACCAAAACACAGGCCCAGGGCGAAAAAGCGGGAATGCTTACCTATTCGGGGGACACCTATTGCTCAAAGTTAAAAATAGGAGCAACTTTAGTCATTGTCGATAACTTCATCTCAGATGAAAGTACCAATGCCAAAAGCGATGTAGACCAAGACGAAATCCTCATCACGGAAATCACACATACCTTCTCGTCTGACGAAACCTACAGCAACCACTTCTATGGCATCTCAGCTGCATGTGACTGTCCGCCCTATGCCAACAGCGACGTTTATCCTGTAGCCCCCTCATGTCGCGCCAAGGTGACTGACAACGAAGACCCGATGAACTTAGGACGCGTCCGTGTGCAGTTCGACTGGCAGACACAGTCCGACGAAAACATGATGACCCCCTGGCTTCGCATCGCACAACCCTACGCCGGTGGCGGCAAAGGCTTCAGTTTCATTCCTGAGATAGGGGAAGAAGTGATGATAGACTTCGAGGGCGGCAATGCCGAACGACCCTACGTGAAAGGGACTTTGTATAATGGAGTGGGCAATCCCGATGCTGCTTGGCTGCCGAGCAATAACAGCAGCAACCAGATCAAAGCCATCCGTACCCGTAATGGACACACCATAGAAATACACGACGAGGGTGAGAATGGCTATATACGCATCTACGACAACGAAAAAGAAAACTACATACTGACTTTCTCCACTGACCAGAAACTCATCAAGTTGGAGTCGACGGGAAACATCGAGCTGTATGCACAGAATGACATCATTATGCATGCCGGACATGATATCACCGCCACCGCCGACCACGATATTTCAGAGACCGCCAGCAACGACATGTTCCTTGCAGCCTCACACGATATGCAGCGCACTGCCGACAACGACATCCGCGAACATGCCGGTAACGACCGTAACACATCTATTGACAGGAACGATTCGCTCTCAGTCAGCGAGAACCAGTTTGTCACCATTGGCGACAATAAAGACGAGCAAGTTGCCCATAAGTTGCAGATTACGGCAGAGAACATTCGCGAGGAGGCTAAAGACCAGTTACTTGAATATTCAAAGACTCACCATGCCAAAGCCGATAAGGAGATGGCACTCAATGCCAGCATGAAGATTGACATCAAGGCTGGTATGGTGAAAGTGAACTAAGATTGAAGTATAACGAAAAACAAACAATAAATGAAAAAGCATTTACTATTACTATTTGCAGCACTGTTGATGGCAGTTGGGGTAAAAGCACAATCATTCATAGGACTTGCTGAATTTGATGCACCAACGGTAAACCTTGATAGTGTCTTTGATATTGGACAAATTTCTGCCAAAGCTTTTGGGAATGTGATTGACGATGGTGGCGACACTATTAATAAAAGAGGAGTTTGCTGGAATACAACAGGTAATCCGGAGTATCCAGGAGACACCCATCAAAGTAGTTCCGGAACTTTGGGGGGATTTGAAGTGAACCTTAGTGGTTTGGCATCTAATACCACTTATTTTGTCAGGGCATACGCAAGAAATAGTGTCGGTATTTCATATAGTGAGGAACTAGAATTTACAACAGTTCCAGAAATGGATTTACCTACTGTGATTACTGGGGATGTAACAAACATTGGGCAAACATCCGCATTTATTGAAGGTGAAGTTAGCCATGATGGCAATTCTGAAGTGACGGAGCGGGGTATCTGTTGGAGCACGAGTACAAACCCGACCATCAACGATGCCCACTTAAGCAATGGCATCGGAATTGGCACGTATACTGTGGAAATAACGGGTCTTCAGTCAGGAACCACTTATTACGCCAGAGCATACGCCGTAAATAGTATAGGAATTGCTTATGGTGAGGTGAGAGAGTTTGTAACCGGGATAGTTTCATACAACATTGTAGTTGATTATAACGAAGGAGGCACTATGGCTGTTGAACCAAATATGGCACCGGAACATACTATCATCAACATCATTATTGAAATTGACGGAGACTTCGAACTACAATCCTTATCAGCATATAATGTAGAAGACGTGACGGAAATAGTTTCTATTTCAGAGAGTAACACCTTTGAAATGCCTGCCTTTGATGTGATGGTCAAAGCGGTGTTTGCTCACAAGCAGGGTGCTGTCAGTGACATTGAAGCACCCAGTCCTATTTGTGCGGGTGAAGTACTTGACTTGACCGAACCTGATTACGACTATCCTCTGTTAGCAGAGCATACGGTGTGGCAACTCTCAGCACAATCCGATTTTGGAGAATACATTGAATATGAAAACCAGCCATTGGAAGTAAGCTATAACGGATGGTGGTTGCGTTTTGTGGTGTCGTATATATGGGGAAACAGTTACAGTAACTCCGTCCAGATAACAGTTAACAATATGGATGGCTTTACTCTGACAGGTGACGCAGATATCTGCACAAACCAAGAAAGCACGTATTCCATTTCGGATATCGAAAACGATTCCATAAGTTGGTATGTTTCTGATCCCGCAGCTATCGTGACTGTAGGGGGCGACCATATCAAGGTGTTGTGGACTACCGCTGGACAGCAACAAGTTTCAGCCTCAGTGACCGACCTTCTTACGGGATGCTTTATCCAATTGGAAATGGATGTGACGGTTAATTCCTTCATCGATGCCAACACTCTTAATGAAATCGTCCAGAAAGACGAGTATGTCCTTATCTATCCCAATCCGGCTGATGTTTACAAATATCAATGGTATAAGGATGGTGAAAGAATAGATGGAGCCAACAAGCAATACTATTATCAAACTGGAGGCTTAGATAGCGGTACTTACAAAGTTTATGTCAGTTTCAATGAAGAAGGAGGTAACCTTATTTGTGGTGCGTTTAGTCCTGAAATAGTCGTTAACGGGTCTGTCAAAGCATCGTTGTCATTCTATCCCACCCCGTCTCATATCGGCGAAACCATTGTTTTGATAAACAACGACAATGAAGAGGCCATATTGAATATCTATGCCATTGACGGGAGATTGCTTCATACACAAACAGTTATGGGCAACCATATATCTTTAGACCTCAATCTCCCCCAAGGAGTTTATGTGGCCAGCCTCACCAACAAAGAAGGCAGTAAAACAGAAAAAATCGTCATCCAATAAAACCATAATGAAATGAAGAAATTGTTTTTGACACTCATTATGATAGGTGCTGTCCTCAGTGGGCAGGCCCAGTCGTTGTCGACAGTACGCGGCAAGACTCGCGATGGCAAGACGGTGGAGGTGAAATACTATCACGGCACCATCAGCGACCAAATTGAATCAGTACAATACCAACTGGTCGACGAGCTGCAAGCCAGAATCAAAACCTTGCAGTCGGAATCGAAGTCGCTTCAGAATCGTCTTGATGCAGCCAATGCCGAATTGAGGCAATTGCGCAATCAAGTGAACACCGGTAACGCCGATGCAGAGGGTTTGTATCAAGAGATTGCTGAAAAGACCGCCATCATTGAAAGTCTCAATGAACAGAAAGCCAGTCTCAATGGCGAGTTGCTTCAACTCGAAGCTCAACGATTGGAATTGCAAACACGTTATGACTCTTTACTTGCAAGGCAACTATCCTTACAGACTGAGAATCAGACGTTGTTGAATGAGAAGCAATCTTTAGAGAACGAACGTCAGTCCCAGCATGCCAAACCAAAACAAGAGCCGAAAGTTGTGGTAGTTCAATCGGGTGAAAAGCCTGAGAACACACCGGTCATTGGTGTTGAATTGGGTGCTGGACCTGTTTTCATGGGTAATAGTGTCGATGATAGTTGGGCGAAAGATACTAAACTTGGTTGGAATGTTGCCATATACTATGGCACACCTTGCTTGAGTGAATCATTCCCCATCTCCATTGAAGCAGGGTTGGGTATACGTAGGTTTGCGTTGGCAGCCCATCAAGATATGACCTGTGAAACGATGGATTATACTGACATTGATGGCGACACTTATCAAGCCTTTTTATCTACAAAAGATCTCAAAGAGCAACTGACTTTGACCTATCTTGACATCCCAATCCGTCTATGCTTTGGTCAGCCGGCCAAAGACCGAGTGTCTGCCTATTTTAAAATAGGTGTAACGCCCTCTGTCAATTTGCTTTCCAGCTTAAACACTGCTGGCACCTACACGTTAAATGGATATTATCCACAATGGGATGTTACCTTGGAAGATATTCCTGAGCTGGGCTTTGGCAGTGGAGATTATCATGACAATACCACTGCTGACATCAGCCGTTTCAATCTATGGGGCAATGCAGCCTTTGGCGTTTATGTGCCGTTCAAGGGCACGCACCTTTTGTTGAACGCAGGGGTGAAAGCAGACTATTCCATCCTGTCTATAGGTACGGTGAGTGTTAGTCAATACTCTGGAACGCCCTTGCGTAAAGCAGGATTGTTGAATGCGGGTGGAAGAGTGTTTATTCCGAGTGTTGAGGTGGGATTGGTTTATTCAATTAAGTAATTATGTCAGACTCATATGTTTGTTCGGGGGCGATGATGAAGTGTACGATGGGTACTGCCCCTGCGAAGTTGACGGTGCTACCCACACGCACAGTTTATTTGGCGGGACAGCCGCAGGCCAACATAAGCGACAACAAGTCGATGGTTAATTTGGCACCATTTGGTCTGTGTCGTTCATTGGCTTTTCCAGCGACGGCAGCTGCTACAGCCGCCGCCCTTGGCACACTCACGCCAATGCCTTGTATGCACAATACGCCTGCGCCGTGGATAGGGGGCAAGATGGACAAGCTATTGCAAGGGCAACCAGCTCTTTTGAAATCATGCAAATGCATGTGTATGTGGGGAGGAACGATTAGTTTGATAACTGATGGCCAGATGGGAGAGGGAACACAATATGTACAGAAAGAAGGAAAGGAGCAGTTCTGATGTCACATGGAGAAACTGTAGCAAATCCAGTTCAGGTTAGTAAAGTCGAGGAAAAAGAAGGAACAATAATTGATCTTTACATCGGCGTTTTCTTTGATGGGACTAACAATAATAAGTATCAGGTGATGCTTGGAAAATTGTTTAGATGGAAAGAAATATATGAAAAACATTGTAATGACAAGAAGTTTATAGAATGCTTTAAGGACACGGAGGAGCCAAACGTATATTCGATATTAAGGAAGCCACGAAGTTATTGGGAATCTGGAGGAGGGAAAGGAGTTTTTTCTCAATCGGAAATTGAATATTTGTATTATGGATACGGCGACATTAATAACGCGACATCTTTTGAGCACAACACCTTAATTGAGGAAAAAAGCCTCAAAGCATTAGAGGATAATGACCCACATCATTTAACAGCAAAGCCTGATAAAAAAGAAGAGGGCAAAAAACTACAAGAAGTGGCTGGCCGCATTGTAGGCAAGTCTGAAACAAACAAGTACAAATCAAAACTAAGTGACGAATCCGTAAAAGGAGCATTTGCGCAAAACTCAACCTACACGAATGTTGCAATATTAGAAAGCCTTTATGTATGTGGAGACAAAAAAAATGATCAAGGTGAAATCACAGAACGGCATGTTTCTATTTATATTGAAGGAAGTGGGACTGATATGCAAATTGCAGCCGTTGGATTACTCCATAAAATAGGATATATATTATTGGGGTTAGGAAAAGGGACTGGGCCGACAGGAGTTGAGGCGAAAACCAAGAAGGCTGTGCAAATAATCAATAGAATTAAAGATCAATTTTCTAATTCTAATAGAAAAAGATTACATTTTGACATTTGTGGCTTTAGTCGTGGAGCAACAAGTGCCAGAATGTTATGCTATGCAATAAATGCAAATCCAATTAGCCCAAATCAATCATATAATGGACCTCACTCCATAAAAGAATCTAAAAAACATCTAAAAAGGTTTACGGGGATTAAAAAAGAGTTCTTACCAATAGACCTCTTAATTGAAGAGAAGGAAATCAGAAATCTTTTAATTGCAGACACTGTAGCTTCAATAGGTGTAAAAGCCTTTGGCTTTTGGAAGCAATTATTGTCATTCCCCAAACTTGTTTTATTCACAATTAGTAGGATCCTTGGTGGTATAGAAGACATAGTACCTGCAATTGATGAAAATGGACATTATCGACTCATTGTCCGAAAAGTTGATGATAACACCCAAGATACTTCTTTTATTGGTATATCAACATATCATCATAATAATGTTGATGATTATGGACTATGGGCTACCGCATTAGCTCAGAATACCATTCACATTTGTGCTATGGATGAATTACGTGAGAATTTTGCATTGGTCGATATTGAGAGTTCTATCTCCAACAATACAGGTACTGAAATCTTTTTGCCAGGTTGCCATACAGATATTGGCGGAGGCACTTCGCTTGGTCGAGAGGATGCGTATGTAATTGTAAAACACGATAAAAGAAGGCTGTTCTCGTTTCTCTGCAATTGTAAAGAAGATATAACAAAGAATAATTTGTTGCCCATCAACGAAAGAACTTTAAAACAACTTGGCTGGATTCCAAAAGACCAGATTGGCGTGAATAAAGATGACAAAACCGTTTCGGGCAGAATTACGGAATCATATTTAAAAGAGCATGATGAAACTAGTTATGCAGATAACTCTTTTCAAATAAATGCTCCAAATTTGTTGTTTTTAGGACAGCATGATAATATTGTTTTGAATCGTCATGTCCAACCAGGATATAGTAACATTTCATTGGAAATCTTTCGCCATAAATCTAAAGGTAATCCATTTGACAAAGCTCCTTTGTCATTTGCCATTCCAAACGAATTAAAGAGTTTTGCAAAAGAAATAGTTAATGCGGTCGAAAAGCCTAATAGGTATTTCATATATCCTAAAGATCAAGAAGAATATAGAGCGTTGCGAAATAAATATATTCATTTATCATTTAATGAACAATCCGTTATTTATGATATCTCGAATAATAGTGTGGTTAATGGACCTGAATTCGTAAAAAGAACGTTGCAAAAAGACGAAGACATTTTTTTAGCATCAAGGATTGTTTATAAAGGGGAATACGACGTTAAATATGATGAAATGGTGCATTTGTTTGATTATGAAAAGAGCCGCGTTAAAACAAAAAATATTCATATCAATTTGAATGCAGAAAATGATCCTTCTAAAAAGTTGGTATCCAAGAACGGAATGTCTATGATAAAGAAGCATGAAGGATGTAAATTGGATGCTTATCAAGATACGGTTGGCGTGTGGACTATCGGATATGGACATACCGCTGGGGTAAAAGAAGGGATGTCGATTTCACAGAGCGAAGCTGATGACATGTTTGCAGAAGAAGTTGAGTCATATGCATCTGAAGTCGTAAATATGGTTGATAAAACTCTTAATCAAAATCAAATTGATTCATTAACTTCTTTTGCATATAATGTTGGAATAGACGCATTAAGAGGTAGCACACTTCTTAAACGTATTAATGATGAGAGATCAACGGAAGATTCAATAAGAGAACAATTCAATAAATGGGTGTATGCGGATGGAAAAGTAGAAAATGGATTAGTTCATAGGAGAAAAGAAGAGGCAGATTTGTTTTTTAAAAGAACTAATTAATCTATGCTACTAATATGAAGAGATTACAATTTCAACTTTATGTATCAGGCAATGCGCCTATATTATTCCCCACCGATACTTTCTTTGGACTGCTTTATTTTGAGGCTGACGATGCGCTCGAAATTCCAAAGAAATATCCATATCAAGGTGAATGGGGGCAGCCCATAAGCACTCACCTGTTGGAAAGAGAGGAGTATCCTGTGCCAGGCATGATTGATATGATATGGCTCTCTATCGTAGAACGAAAGTTTTACTCTTTGGTGGATAAGTTGCCCGTCAAGCAGTTAGAGGAACTTTTCAGCCAAAAAGACGAAGATTCTGGCGAAGCGGTGTATGAGCATATTGTTGTCGGCATGGCACCATATGGCGGTGTTGCTTTATGGATACATGGATTCAAAAAGTCGACATTAGTAGCCTGGATGCATGGAGAGGAAACACAAGTGGAGATGAAAGACTTCATGCCACTAAACCCTGATGTCACACTCGAAGAGAACTGCGACTTCTATATTAACAACGATTCACGCGTAAAACAAAACCTCGAAACCAACGGTCTCCCTCCACGTGACCTCTTTGACAACTATATGAAACAGTTCACATATCGCTATTTGCCCTTGTTTGAGCATTGGGAGGAGGACGAGGAAAAATGGCAACCATACGCTGAAGAAGAACAAGAAACCAAGCCGGAACTGGACTATATTGAGGAAGTCCTCTACGACGGCACCCACGACAAGCTGCACGATGGGGGACTGCTCAACTACCATGAAGCAGGCAAACCAAAAAAGCTTGCTGTGAAATGGCACATCAAGAAATCAGAATACACAGCGTACTTTTGGTTCGAAGACGAGGCCATTCGTACCATCTTCGACAAGTTTTACGGCATCCATCCGGATACTAAAACAGATTTTGTCATCCACATCGACCCAGAAAAGAAAAAATACGAACTGGCGCTCTACCGTTACGGAATGAACGAGCCAAAGCCCCTTTCTGAAGATGCCTATCAACTCATTGTCTTCAAAAATAAATTTGAACAATACCGCAGTCCAAACTATAACCAACCTCGCGGAGCATGGGTCTGGTGAGAGTTGACAGTTATGGTGTAATAATCTTAAATCCTTGAATCTTTAAATATTAAATAACAATCAAAACACAATACATCATGGAAAACAATCAATTATTCGATGAGGAGTTCATCATTCATTTGACTATCGACAACACCTCGTTTGAGGAAGTGGAAGTGAAGGTCAACGACCCCAACAAGACCATCCGCGACCAAATCAACAGCATTGTGCAGGTCTTCGAACTGCCTAAGATGGACGGCGGCGGCAATCCTGTGCAGTACCTGCTGGGTCAGGTGATGGAAGAAGGTGGTGAGTCGGAAATCTTGGAGTTTGAGGATGAGAACGGTCGCGAGCAATGCCTTATGGACTACGGCATCCGTCCGGGCGACCACCTGCACCTCGTTTCGGTTCCCATCGCGGGATAATCTCCAAAAACCACTTCTCTTATGAATGAAATGATCAACAACTTCAACCAGAAGGAACTGACAGGCCGCAATGCCCGCCTCTGGATTGAGTGGAAGGATATCGACAACCTCTGCGCCAAGCGTAAGGAAGCTAATCCCCGCGAACCTTCCATCTCTTATATCATCAGAAAGAAGAACAGCATGGGTATACCTACCGAATACGAAATCTGGTATCGCGTCAGGTCTATCATCGGTGTGGAAGGCTCCACCATTCCGCGCAAACCCGTCTTCGGCACTTTGCATAAGATGAGCATAGTGCTGCCCAATAACTATCCGTCGGCTGACGGCAACCCTATCTTTACCTTCCTTACCAACGTGTGGCATCCCAACATTCGCTATTCGGGTAGCTTCAAAGGGCATGTCTGCCTTACCATCAAGGAGATGGGCGTGATGGCTTCGCTGAAGGACCTCATCCTGCGCGTGGAGCGTTACCTGAAGTATCAACTCTATCATGCCGCCAACACTTATCCCTATCCGGAAGACCAGAATGTGGCAGAGTGGGTGAGAGAGGAAGGCGAGCCAAACGGCTGGACACGCTTCGCCCAAGCCGAGCCAGACAAACCCAAACCTCAGCCCGTCGTGCCTGAAACCGAACAACAAGACACGCTTAAGCCTGAAAAGACACTCCCCAAAAAACTTGTGATATGAGGAAAACGATCTTTACCTTATTGCTGACTCTTTTTACCGCATTCTCTGTCTTCGCTGACGGTGAACATAAGATTGTGCTGAATGAGGACGACAACCAAAAAAGCCTCGAACTTGGTTATATCAATATCAATGTCACCATGGGTGAGCCTGATGCCCAAGGAAGGGTGAACATTGATGTGGAATTAGTGAATCCCAATGAGGTCTCCAACAATATGTTTTTTCTGTTCGGACGTTCTTTAGATGAAAAAGAACTGCGTGGCCTGAAGAACCCTCGTGTTGTCTATGACTTGAAATATCCGGTGAAGAAGCCTCGTTACACCGACTACTGTGAGCAGTTGGTCAGGGATGTGGTGGGACTGGCTCCCAATGCCCCTACCTATCACATCAGCCGTCTTCAGTTGACCGAGGACGAGACCCTCGCCATCAGGCTACCCATCTACATGGCCATAAAGAAATGCTCCAAGAAGGCGGCATTGATGGAAAAACACGTTGAAACACTCCTCATCTCCGTTGAGTTGACACCCGATGAGGACTATCCTGCCATGAAGCAGTCGTGCGACTCCATCGCCGAGGTCATCTCGCATTTGACATTCTGCAACAACCCAAAGCACAAGCCTTCGTTGGAAGAGAGAGAACAGCCCTATAAGGATGCGGTCGGAGACCTTCGGTTTACTATCAATCAGAAACTGCAACAATGGCCGAGCAAGAGCTACAAATACAGGAAATACAATGACCTGAAACAGCAACTCAATGGTATTGTGTTCGAAGAGGCAGACTGCGGCGATCCTACCCAGCATGTCTCCAACCATTACTGCAAGTATTGTAAGCTGAGTTTGGAGCAAATATACGATGCCTTTGACAGCTTGTATCAGGAGAAGGTCTATCCCAAGAAAGAACTAACCAAGGAGGATATACAGCGAGTCAAGGATATGTATAAATGCTGCACCGACAAGACCTGTAAGAGCCATGCAGCGGAGTGGAAGAAAAAAAGCAAATACAAAGAGGGGATTTTGAATTATTACGATAGAATCACGAATTACTACAAATCGCAGCAATGAGAATGAGTAGATTCACTTTTTTGTGGATAGCACTGACCCTTTGCACCTCTGTATGGGCGAACAAGGTCACCGAAACACTTGTTTCGTCATCAGGCGACCAAGTTACTATCACCTACGATGTGAGCATAAAAGACGGGGTGGTGGAGTTGAGTTTTGGCGGTGCCAGCAAGACCTTGGGGCCAAACTTTGCGCGCAAGTACAATAAGCTGGAGGAGGTGGCTGTGGTGTTTTTCGACCATATCGGTGTCTATAGTGACGGCACAGTATTCAAAGGGGAAGACATCAAGGCTTTCACGGTTCCGGCTGAGCTGCGCTGCAAATCGACCAGCTATGGCTATTATCTGGTGCAGCAACAGCATTCTCTTACTTTCGAGTTGTTGGAAGATGAGGAAACGACCTTGTCAATACCCATCTATCTGGCGCATTATGAAAGGAAACTGCACTATAAGGTTTTTGCAAACTGTGGGGACTTGAAAGTCAAGATAGTCCCTGCGCCTGCATCGATGCCAGTCGTCGCTTTGCCTGCGGTCACACAACCTGTTGTGGAAACGATTGAAGAGGAAGTGGAGAGCCTTTCGGAAATCGATGCCGTTGCTATCAAACGAGCCAACAACATCGTCGAGCTGCTGTCGCGCCAGGAAGAATATCCTTTTGAAGAATATCTGACGGAGGAGGTGAGGTCGCTGAGGAAACAGCGCAGCGAGGTGAAGGACGACAATATTGTCAAGATGATTGATGACATCCTCGCCCAATACGATGCCAAGGAGAAGGCAATGAAAGCCGAGTTTGAGAAGAAAGTCCAACAGCAGCAACAGGCTGTTCAGGATTCGCTCAAAAAGGAACAGGAACGCGAGGCTAAGGCTGCCGAGGCTAAAGAAGAGGAGCAGAAGAAACGTAATCTGTGGATGCTTATCGGCGGGGCTATCATGGCGGTACTGCTCTTTGTGGGTGGTCAGGTGATGCAGACCATCCGCAATCGCCGCACCCAGAAGAATATGTTGAAGATGCAGCAAGATGCAGCGAAACAGGCGGAAGGCATAGCCAAAAGGAAGGCACAGTCGGCCATCAAGAGCAAAACCAATCAGGCTGTTAACGCTGTGGATCAGAAAAGCAAGGAGGCTCTGCAAAAAAGCGTCGACAAAACTGTGAAAGGCAAAGGCAATAAGAGGATTTCAATTTGAGAAACGTTATGAAACAGTATATTAAAATTGTAATAGCTCTATTGACATTCCTTGGCATCGGATTTGGAGCATGGGCACAAGTTGACCTACCAAGGAACGAAGACGGAGCAGTGGAAAAGGATACTATCATTGCATGGTTTGAAGCATACTTGGATTCTTTGCCTCAACTGCCTGATACCAATCAAGACGACTTGGGAACCTTCGTGGTGGACTATTTCTATCTGATTAATGTGCCAGTTGAAGAAGAGTATTGCCCCGAAATGAGGACAATGGTTATAAATCGGGTTAAACAATTGGCGCGTGAGGAAGAAAGACAAGATGAAATGCAACATCCATTTTTGATGATAGGAATTGGAGTGGTTGGATTGATAGTTATTATCCTTATCATTGTACTCGTCAGCAAGCGGAAAAAGAGCGTTGTTCCTCTACCCAATCAAGCGACGGGAAGAGGGTCGGAATCGGATGATTCAAATATTGTCATACGCCATACTACATCGGCTGTGCAGCGCAAGCAGAACATTGACGATGTGATTGGCAACGACAATTATCTGGAGATAGACTGCAATGCCTTTGTCGATGATTCAGCGGTGCAAAGTGTATTTATCAAGACCTCCTGCATCAAGGCCATTTACAATATGTATGCCGACGACCTCCGTAATCCTGAGAATCCCAAGGAAGACGGTTGCATGGTGCTGGGTCGCTGGATTCAAGACAAGAAATCCAAAGACTATTACGTCACTTTGGAACACGTCGTGTTGCCGGGCAACGATGCCGTATTTACGGAGTATGAATTGAACTTTGGCGGGAAAATCAAGATGGAAGTCAGGGAGAAATTGAGAAAGCTCCGTGTGGAAACCGATTTGCAGTATGACTTGACCTGTTGGGTACACTCACATCCGGGTTTGGGTGTATTTTTCAGCAACAATGACGGTAGTGTGCAGAATCTGCTGAAACATCCCTCGCACCCCAATTTCTTGACAGCTCTTGTGGTCGACATCCTTACTCCGCAACAGGAATTGGGCTTGTTCACATTCAAGCATGACGGCACTATCAATTCGCATAATGATATGAAGCAGCTCTTTTCGTTGGAAGAGTGGTATCAATGGGCAGTGGAACAGGAACGTAATTCGTTCAATGCCGAGGATTATCGAAACGGTTTGGAAAGTGCAAAACAGTATAGTGACGATTGTCACGGCATTGCATTGAGCAATGGTGCCATTATTGACATGGGGCGTTTGGCCGTCGAGCATAGCGGTGAACTGGTTTCAACGGTATATGGCTATCCCATCGAGCGTAAAGGTGCTAAGGAATATGTCGTTGTCAAAGTGACCGATGAAGAAAAGGTGCCCGATTGCGCTCCAATAGGTGCATTCGTTATGGTGACGCATTGCAGCATCCCATCGGTCAAAAAGGCCGTTACCCAACAGTTGGGTAACATTAAGTTCGTGCTGGTCTATTCCACTTCCGACGGGCTGCTTACTTCCATACCCGTCATTGACGGCAACCTTTGCACGGACGAAAACTATTATGGTGAACAACAATTAGAAGACTTGAAGATATGGACAAGAAGAAAAAGATAACTTACACGAAACTATTGGCACTTTTGGTTTTAATGGTATGGGCAATGCCGCTTGGTGCCCAAACTGTGGCCGGAATCCAATTCATTGATAAGCAATATGACTATGGAATTGGGAATGACAGCCTCACACTGTTTCTGAAGATTGACAACGGTAAGAGAAAAGAACTCGGACTGGGCGTGGAAGATATGAATCGGCATTTCCTCGTCATTGAAGACGGCGATACGATTTCCAACGAGTGCAGAACAATTCGGTTGCTTACTTCGGGCCAGCGTATTCCTTCAGACTATACCATTTCCATATTGGTTGACCTCAACATTCTCCTAGAAGGCAAGAGGCAGATACGTCAGGTCATAGGCGAGTTGGTTGAAAGTGCCCACGACAGTTGTGTCTATCTCTCTTTCTTTGGCGAACAGGTCTCAAAGAGCGAGATGGTTACCAAGGCCAATCTCTCCGACTTTGACGCTCGGTTTGAGCAAGGAGCGCAGACGAAGAACTTCTATGGGGCTGTGTATGCAAAACTGGCCGAGTTTGAATGGACGCATTCGGATTTGCTCCAATATGTCAACAAAGAATCTGGATATGAGCAAAATACAATCATTTCCGTACGAGCGGCCAATCATCCCGGGAAGAACTTGCTATTCCTCATCGCTGAGGGTAGCATGAAACCAGAGGTTGAGGAGGTTATTAATTTTATTGAAGTCACCGAATACCAGAATGACGCTTCCAAAGTGGTTCCTCAGGTGTATGCCTTTTATCATACTGGTAACGGTGAAGACGAAAGGGTTTCGCGTACTTTGCAGAATATCACCGAACCTCGTCGTGAAGATGGAACTGTCATTATGGAGAGAAAAGGAAAATATCTGCCCGCTAATGATATGGCAGGGGTGAAAGAGAATCTGGAACAGGCTGCCAGAAATGCTATGGCGGACTTCACATACACGTATAGGGTTTCGGAGCGTAATAGCTATATGGGAAACAAGGTCAACTATAAGGCGGTTTGGGATGGAACACCCAAAGGAGAGTGCGTTTATTCCATTGGAGCTGAGGAGAATCCATGGCCGAAGCGCAAGGAGAGTGCTGGCGATTGGACGGTGAAACTGCTGATGGCATTGCTGATAACCCTCGTCGCAATAGTGTGTTATCTGTTCATTATAAAAGTACTCATTCCATTGATTAAGTTTTTGCTATTTTCTGCAATATATTATAAACGTTATAAGAAGGAAAAGAATGTGACGTATCGTAAGTGTTACTTTTGTAAGCAGCCAATCGAGGAAGGGGAATGGGTGGTGACTCGGTGCAAGCATATCATGCATGTTGAGTGTTGGCAACAAAACAACTATCATTGTTCGGAATACGGCCAAAACTGCAAGGAGGGCGTTCAGGATCATGTACATTGGAAACAATTGTTCAATAAAGGAACGTTGCGCGACAGTTACCAAACGATGGCGGGTATTGTAGCCGGATTAGTGAGCTGGTTAGTGTATGAACTTATCGGTAGAGGTCGTGTCTTTATGGGATTGTCACGTGGCATTGTTGCTGGATGCCTTAGCGAGGTACAAAACAGTGTCTTCAACGATTGCATGGTCAGGGTGGCTTCCTTCTTCGCTATTGGTTTACTGCTTGGGTTCTTCATGTCGATAGTGTTCCGCTATACTGACGGAGTGCGTAAAACTGACGGCAAGTCGCTGCTGAAGGTATTTGGCCTGTCATTGCTTTCGGGTGTCATTGGCATGGCATCCTTTGCCTTAGGTGGTGTCATCTTCTGTTGGTTGCGGTCGGCAGTTCCTGAGACTGAATGGTATTGCTCATTGCCGGCTTATTTGTTGTTCTCAATTTGTACTTCACTCAGTCTTTCTATCAAGTCGAGTATCCCCATTAAGAGTGCTCTTTTAGGTGGTATTGCATCTGCAGTCATCGGTTTCATCATATTGTATTTGTCGAGTCGAAGCGAGACTAGCCAACGATGGAAATGGCTTAATATCCCGATTGACTTTATTATTTACGGAGGAGGTCTAGGTGCTTCGTTGGTTACTGTAAGAATGTTAGCGGAGAAATACTTCCTTGTTATCAAGAATGGCGTGAAAGCTGGCCAACGCATCCCTATCCACAAGTGGATGAATGCTATGGGTGGCGGCAATAAAGTCACCATTGGCATGACGGAACGTTGTGAAATCCAGATGACATGGGAAAAGAGTAACAAAGTGGCCAAGGAGCATGCCCAGCTCTATGTGGATCACACTTTGTCGCAGGCTATGCTCAAACCTCTGGCTCCGAAAACCATATTTAACTCAAGGGCTGAACTGCCTGTCAACAAGTCTGTGCCGCTCTCCAATGGTGATACCGTCACCATAGGCGATACCATTTTCCAATATATTGAGTGCTGATTCAGAAAGAGGATTCTATGGAAAAACAAAAAGCATACGAATGGGGCGAAGGCGTGTTTACCTTGCTTTCATGGTTCAAGAAAGACAAGGTAAAAAACGCTCGGGTTCTGGTGGCAGGTGCCGGTGCCCTCGGCAACGAAGTCGTCAAGAATCTAGCTTTGTTTGGTGTGGGGCACATTTTTGTCGTTGACTTCGATCAGATTGAGATTTCCAATCTTACGCGGTCTGTACTATTCAGGGAAGAGGACGCATACCACCATGCCTACAAGTCTGTCATTGTGGCCAAACGAGCGATGGAAATCAATCCTCAAATTAAAGTGACCCCCATCGTAGGCAATCTGTTTTCCGAGGTGGGCTTTGGGCTGTATCGATCGGTTGATGTTGTCATCGGATGCTTAGACAGCCGAATGGCGCGTTACCAACTCAACCGCCTGTGCATGAGGGCTGGAAAGACTTGGATAGATGGAAGCATTGAAAACTTGACAGGCGTTGTCCGTGTGTATGCCCCAGGAAAGAGTTGTTACGAATGTGGTCTTTCGCGGGAGGAGTTTAATCAAATCATGCTGCGCACGGGCTGCGCGGATGTGATGCGTACACAAAGCTCTGCTGGCCGGGTGGCAACTACACCCGTCAGTTCCTCCATTATTGGTGCCATTCAGGTACAAGAAGCCATGAAAATCATTCATACGGACGAAGAAACCCCTTTCCAGACTCTGGAGGGCAAGATGCTCCACTATAACGGCATGGTCAACGCTACCAATATTTACCAGTTTGCTTCATGGAAGAGGATCTGTCCGGCACATGAACGATGGGAACCTGTAGTAAATGCGCCACAACTATCGGCTACCATGACAGTAAAGGATGTGCTTACTATATTGAGAAGCTTGCTCAAAGTTGAATCGGTAGAAATCAATATGTACAACAACAAGTTTGTTGACAAGATTGTTTCAGACCATCCTGAGAAGGAGTTTGAAGTGATGTTACCCGAATCGAAATTGGACGCTTTCGTCAATTCCGACCCGGAACTTCGGAAACTCAGCTACTGCACATTGCTTCATAAATCGTTTTTCGAGAATATTGATGACAGCTTCCCTTATCAAAACCTTTCATTGCAACAAGTTGGCATACCACTTTTTGATGTCGTTCATGTCAGTACAGAGAAGGGGGGGGGTTATGTGGAACTTGATGGTGATGCCAATAGTACCAATGATTTTGAACTATGATACCAAAAAACATCCCTGACGACATTAATGCCGAAATACTGCTTGAATATTTACCAAAAGGTACTTGCAAAGCGGTATTCCGTGGATTGCATAAACGCAATGTTTATAATGACCTGATTGACATTGAAGAACTTCACGATGGCAAACTACAGCTAACGCTTGGCAGGTCGGGTCTTTACGACACCCTGCCTGAATTTATGTTTCATCCGATTGACCGATTCGACAACCTGTCCAAACAGGAAGAAAAGGAAAAGTTCGAGGAAAAATACGATGCTCAGGAACGAGAGAAGAAACAAGCTCGCCGTTTCTTTGAGCCTGTCGATTTGATGCTTCTTCGTCTCCGGCTTGATGTCAGGAAAAAAATCAACGCTTACGTCGAAATCAACAAGGCATTGATAGACATTCTTGGCGATGAGATTCCTGATGAGCAACTCCAGAATCGATTCGTTAGGCAGACAATCCCTTTTCTTCCTTCATGTAAGTACATCAGAGGCAATAAAACCCTGCTTACCTTGATGTTGCGCAAGGTATTTACACAAGAAGGGATAACTATTAAAAAACATAACGAATCGATTGAGTTTGTTGACCAAGATCCGAAATACGACAACTGCGTGGGCGGCCATTTGGATACTCTCTATGTAGGTAACCAATATTATTCCCAATCAACGATCTATGATATCCATTTTTGGCCTGAAAACAACAAGGAAAAGGATTTTCTTCATTTTGTTGATGAAGTGGAAACTTATCGGTGTTTCATTCAGGATTACTTCATGGCAATTGACGACATTCTACGATTCGACATCAGCACAAACAATCCTGTATACCTTGCGGATGGGGAAAATAATTATTATTTGAATTACAATACGAATCTTTAAGACATCATGCAAAGAAGAATTAGTTGGAAAAAAGGGATGAGGCTGACCGACGAGGTAATGAAAGCCTCAGATATGGCTATCGCCGAATGGGTGGGTAACGCTTTGGTTTTGGCTTCGGCTGGACGCTTTGGGTTGCTTCCAAGTCATCGTCCGTTCCGCATATCAATCGATTTTACCAGAGAAAGCGTTGAAGTAAAGTCGCTATGCTGTTGTGCTGTCACGAAAAGTGGGCACTTGATTGACATCAATTACGACACACAGTATTCCTGTCAATTCTCGACAAGCGTGAAGCTACCTGGCAATGTGGTTGGAAAAGAATTACTACTTACCATTGGGATGGATCCTGAACAATGGATAGAGACTGTTGACGGTTTTGAAGAGCCCTCATACCATTTCGACCTTGTGTCACCCAACAGCCCTATTACAGACAATGTCGTTCCCATTGCTCGGCTTGTGGATACTGAAATTGGCGGTTGGCACGTTGACGATGTAGACTTTGTGCCGCCTTGCCTTTTTGTAGCCTCTCATTTCAAGTACCAAGAATTGTATGAACGCTTTTTGCAAACCCTATCTGAGGTAGAGACCTTGGTGAGGAGACAACTTCCATCGAACACAAGGGATGTCATACGAGTATTCTGGCCCAATTTGGTACAAATCCTGATAGATACCGATAAGGGTCGAGAGTTGATGACCCCGATGACACTGACTGCCCAGATCCAGAAGCTTGTGGCAGCCTTCACTACAGCCTGCGACCTTGATGATAGGTTAACCCTATCTGATGCCAATACCTTCAGAAACTACGCTCTTTCGCCCTACGACTTCAAGAACGCTTACCGCAAAATCAAGGAAGGTTTGGAGATTTGTTTCTCCATTAAGGAAAAAATTGGACTGATGGAGGAGAATCAAGAGCCGATCAAAGAGGAAAAAATTGCTGCTCCATATATTCCAGCCGACCAGCTAAACCAAAGTTGTAGCAAACGCTCCATTACTGTATCTGTTATCAATACAATCCCAGAAGCTGTTGTGTTTTATTCAACGGATGGAGGTGATCCGACAAAGAAACTTGTAGGCGACAAAATCTCCATTGAAAGCAAGTTCAATGCGAAAAGAGTGTCGGAGCCAGATATGACCGTACAAATCAAATTAAAAGCTGTTGCCAACGGTGTGAGTAGCGAGGTCAAGACCTATACACTGACTCTGCGTAAGGACTATGAGAATTGGAAGGGTATAATAATCTAATATGGGATGAATTATATCAGCACACCGATAGACTTTGACGACAATCAATTGAGCATCCAGCCGAAACGCGATCTGAAATCGCTGAGGACTATGCTCGACAATCTAATTGAATTGATTGCTTATACCCCACGTGGTAGTTGCTCTGCCGATCCAGAGTTTGGTTTTGAGTACTGGAATTACGAGTATGTCAATATCCAATACAATACTTTCAATAACGGTCAAATCAGCACTTTGGCCGAAGGAGCACATCGCGAAATCACCAAAAATGAATGTCAGGAGAGCATCAAACGGAATTTGTCCATCTACGCTCCACAACTCAAAAATGTGAATGTGTCGGTTGAACTTATTCCTGCGGGTATCAAACAACAACATACCAAAAAGGTTAAGTCAAAACATTTGGTCTCTATTTTTGTAATAGGAGACATCGACAATGGTATCTGTGAGGAACCTTACAATAAAGAAGTGGTGTTTCTCATGGAGCCTACTATAAAACGTTCGATTTAATAACCCCCCTTTTCCATCAAAACAAGAAAGACAATACTTGTATGGATATTGATTTAGAAAAAAGGCTAAAAAATGCTGTTGAGCAATTGAAACAGCTATCGGTTGAAGAGATTGACTTACAACAGATGGATCCGGTCGTAAAAATGATGCTGGTGGCTCTTTTAAACGAGACACAGAAAATAAACGATTGTATTGGCAGTATCGACCGAAAGATTGTAGATCGCTATTGCACCGATTTCATCCCAAGACAACAATTGGAGCCTATTCCAGCGATAACACTGCTTTTGCCATCGTTTAAGCCCAACAAAAACTCGGAAATCATAAAAATAGGCAGTGGTTCCAGCTTTTCTTACAAAACCCCGTTGCGCAAAGCCATTAACTACATTCCTTTGTTTGAGACCATGGCTTTGCCTCATTCGTCTTTGTCTATGATAATGCACTCCACGATGAAATTTGACACAGAGGTGTTTCCTGTTTTAGCCTGTGAGCCTAACCGTATTTGGGTAGGCATTACAACAGAAACAGAAGTGAAGTGCCTTGAAGGATTGACACTGTTCATTAAAGGAACAAGAGGAATTAGTCCAAAACGTATTTCTTTAGGCATCGGCAATCGGAATCTTGATTTTGCCACCATGAATGAGATGGAGAACATTGATATGGCCGAACCTTTTGATGCACAGCAAGCTTCTGGACAGTTTTTCTCTTTCATTGAAAATTGGAAAGAGTGTCTGCTCAATATGGAGGATGGGATATTGGTATGTATTACCGACAAGACCAAAGACCGAGATCTCTATAAGCCCAAGGCTTTCCCGCATGAGTTTCAACAGTGGCTTGAGAATAAATACCTTGAGAGATTCTCTCCTAATACATTATGGCTCAAAATTGATTTCCCGCAAGATTGCACGGTTCAGGACAATTGTACAATCTGTCTTAATGCTTTTCCCGTTGTCAATGTCGATGTGTGTACCCTTACGCTTAGCCAATCGTCGCCCATTGCCAAGCTACAGAAACAGGACGACTCTTTCTTTCTTCGTATTCTTGAAACCAGCAATGCCTCGCAAAAGCAAGGTTTTGGTGCATCGTCGGACGAAATTATCGTCCGCGACTTTGACGCTGCTCGATACAATAATGGCGATTTATACAGCGATGTGCGTAATCTCTACAACCATTTTATTGATGACTATTACGCTTTTATTGAATATAACGACATTAAGGATGGTGAAACCTTGAAACGCTTGCGTGAGACCATCAATCGCATCGGCAACAACAGCGAAGTTAAAGTGCCGAATAAGGCTTTCAAGTTCGATAGTGGCACTTATGTTATGAAGAACATAAAAAATGGTGTATCTTCGACATTAACAAAAGTGACTTATCTTGCCACACAAGGAGCAATTGGCAACACTCCACAAGTTGATGAATCCATGGAAAATAAAAAGTTGCCATCAATTGAACAGAAATTAAGCGTGTTAGTTCCTGCCTCAGGAGGTAGCGATAAGGCTACGCCCGATGAACGTTCTGAGTTGCTGCGTTATTTTGCTCTTACTAATGACAGACTGTATACCAAGAAAGATATAGACGCATTTTTGCGTAAGGAGATTATGAATGTATTTGGCAAGGAAGAGTTTAAACGCATTATGATAAAGATGAACGTTGAGGGAATAGGGGGTAAAATGGGATTGGAACGCGGATTGAATATTGACATCGAATTTAAGGATAAGAAAAACTATTTACATGCCAACGAGATGGCTTTTGACAAACTGATGCAGCAACGAATTTGCAATAAGTCATGCATCGCTATGCCAATTTTTGTGAAACTTAGGAATTTGGAGGAGTAATCTTTTTGTACATAATCGGAATAAAACATGTTATAGCCTTAAAAGTAATAACAATTGCTTTGAGCATTTGTTGTTATTCTTTTTCGTTTGCCCAATCTTCGTCTGATATTCGTGACTACATTCATCAATACAAGTCAATCGCACTTGAGCAGGAAAGGTTGTATGGTATACCCGCCCCCATAACCCTTGCACAAGGCATCCTTGAGTCGGGTGCTGGAAAAAGCGGACTCGCCACGAATGCCAACAATCATTTCGGAATCAAGGCTATTGGAGGATGGTTGGGAGGAGTTTATCTCGCCTGGGATGATGGAGTGCAAAAGAGCCGATTCCGTGTGTACGCTTCTGCCGCTGCTTCGTATGAAGACCATTCGAAAGTGTTGAAGGAGGGTAGCCGCTATCAATCGCTTTTCAATTACAGCGTTTACGACTATCGCAGTTGGGCCTATGGCCTTCAAAAAGCCGGCTATGCAAGTGCCTCTGAATATGCCAAGGCACTTATTGGTTACATAGATGCCTATCAATTGTATACCATCAATGGCGGAGTGAAGTTAAAGCCTGGCAAAAAGGCGGTTATTTCCAAAACCATTACTGTTGAAGAACTCTCTCAGGCGGATGATCTTGTTATAGACGAATCGGTGGTCACAGAAGAAGAGGAAGAGCTGAAGAAAGTCACCAATAAATATGCTGTACTAATCAATGACGTGAGATGTACGATTCTCTATCCTGGCGAGACACTCTCCTCAGTCGCCATGAAATACGACATTCCCAAGCGAGAATTGCTGAAAATGAACGAGACCGATACGGAGTCCGATATCCATGAAGGAGATGTGGTTTATCTTCAAAAGAAGAAAAACAAATATCATGGGGCATTGGATTTCTATCGTGCCAAGGAAGGTGAAACGATATACACTGTTGCACAGCAGTTTGGGATAAAAAAAGACCAACTTGCCAAAATGAACCATAAAAGCCACACGGATGTATTGACCGAAGGGGAGTTGGTGCGGTTGAAATAGTTTATCTTGAAAAATAGAGATTATTGAAATGATAAATACCGAAGAATTTGTTAACGGCGATGCTTTGTTTGACGGCCATTACAGATTGTTGCGTCAGTTGAATGTTGACAACGAATCTGCTGATACTTGGTTGGCAATTGACGTGAGTACCATTGACAATTATTTTACCCAATATGAAGATGGTGGACATGTTGTCGACGAATCGGCTGGTCTTCAGGTAGTCCTGAAGATTTATCGTATTGACGAAGCCCTTGACGATGAAGGAGAGCAACGTTTTCGTAATGCGTACAAGAAAGTTCAGGGGTGTCGTCATCCCAATTTGCTGCAGCCTATTGATCTTTCTTTCTACAGGGGCGTTCCTTACTTGGTACTTCCTTATTGTGAGGCAGGGTCGGCAGAGAAGCTTGTTGGTGAAAAAATGTCCAATGTGATGCTTTGGAAGTTTGTTTCCGATGTGGCTTCTGGACTTGAAGCACTGCACTCCCATAAGCCTCAGTTAGTGCATCGCAACTTGAAATTAACCAATATCCTTATAGATGAGAATGGCAATTTTGTCCTCTCGGACTATGGCATTGGTGTGAATACCAATAACGAGTTTTCTCCTGAAAGTGATATTTGGGCTTTTGGTGCCACACTGTATGAAATACTATCTGGCAGCGCTCTTTTCGGAAAAAATGGCAACAGTTTGCAAGCCGTGGGAAGTATGAATATGCCCGACATGAAGGAGATACCTTCATGCGTGAGGAAGCTTATTAGTGCCTGCCTCCAGAGTGACCCGAAAAAGCGTCCTACAGCCCAACAAATCGTAGAAGCGGCTCAAAAGAAACGTTTTACCACAAAACAAAAGAAACCCGTTTGGCCTATGGTTGTTGCCATCGCGTCAATTCTTGTCATAGGTGGTGTCATTGCTTTCTTCGTCACAAGAGAAAAACCTAATTATAATACAGAATCTAAAGTCCTTGTTGAAGAAAAAGTAAACTACTACGAAAAAGCAGTAGTACTACTGTCAGAAACGACAACTGCCAACAAAGGAATCCATATTCTTGACTCCTTGGTTTCGGAAAACGACTTCCAAGCCACTTTCCTTATGAGTCGCTTGTATTTTGAACCTGTAAATGACAGAGACAGGGCCTTCTACAATCCTAGTTGGAAAGGTATGAGTTATAATGCTGGCATTCATCCTGATAATGGAAAGGCTCATGAGCTTTTGCTCAAAGCGCTATGGATTAACCAAGATGATTACGTCACGCTTTTCGAATTGGGGTGTGATTATATGGCTCCCAACGAGCAGCGTGGCAGTGCGAAAAACTTGAATTATGCCAAATGGTGCTTCCTTCAGGCTGATGCTGCAGCTACAGCTTCGCAAAACATTGACGCTAAAAGATACCGTGAGGCTATTGAAGAACTATCGAACCGTATAAAACATCATGAAATCCAAAACGATACCGTGATCCAGCCAATAAAGCCACTACAATAAACTGAAAAACAAGAATGATGTATGAATAAAAAACTATTTTTATTACTTGTTTCGGGGCTTGCCATTGCCACCTCTTCTTTCGCTTCTACTGTGAAATGGTTGGTCAAGCCACAATATGATGCCATAGGCTATTTCAGTACAAGCATCTTCAAATGCCAAACAGACGGCAAATGGCAACTGATTGACACAAAGGGTGAGGCTCTTTTGCCTAATACCTTTGATTCCATTTCCGACTGCATCGAAGGTTATGCTCTCATGTTAGATAAAGAAGGTGCAAAATACAGAATCAAAGGTTTTTTTGATGAAAGCAATAGACGGTTCATTCCTGTATTTGGAATCTATTACACTGGCAATTATTCTTTCTTCTCGGAAGGTTATGTGCCTGTAATGGATTCAAAAACGAGTCTTTTGGGTTATCTCAATACCGATGGGGAAGTAGTCATTCCATTCAAGTATCATCAAGCCCGTCCATTCATTAAAGGGCTGGCATCGGTGGAGCCAAAGGAGCATAAAACGGTATACATCGATAAAAACGGGAAATCACTAACTATCACAGGCTTCACGAAAGGCAGAATTGTCATCGGGTCCAGTTTTAACCAAAATGGAGAGGCTTTGATTGCCTCTTTCGGCAACAATAATGCCATCATCAACACCAAGGGTGCTGTAGTCAGGCAATATGAAAGGAGAGACGGAAGAATCCCAATCCGTAAATACGATTTTGCTTTTGACGATAGTGACACTCCACAGGAACCTGATCAGACTTTATCACTGACTTTTGACAAGGATATTACAATGTTCTATGATAACGGGCTTGTCGGTTACATGAGGGAGGGTAGCACTTTGGTTCCTGCCCAATTTACCCAAGCTGGTCAGTTTGCCAATGGATTTGCCATAGCATCCATTAACAACAGATTTGGTGTGCTTTCTCTTATTGATGGAGATATTTCAGCCACCTTAGAGGGAGACGATAATATCCTAAAAACGGGGAAAGATTCTTCAAAGTTCGTCTATACGCTGAAACTTCCTGAAAACCTTGCCCAACTGGTTGAGGTGAAATTTGATAATGGTGATGGTGTATTGCGCGATATTACTCTTGAAAACAATACCTATACATTCACCCCTGCTGTTGATAAGGATGTTAGAGAGGTTACTGTTAGAGCTCAAGTGACTTTGGATTGTCTTCTGGTTTGGGAGGATGAAACGACGCGAAGTCTCAACAGCATTCAACTTGATATAAGCCAACCGTTTTGTGACACAGAATATGCCGATGGCAATGATATAGTTCGCGTGAAAACAGTGGTTGCCAATAAGTCTGAAATTGCTGTAATTGTTTCGACATACTTTTCTCCCAAATTTGCCAAAGAATCGGGAAACAGTTTGGTCTCAAAAGCATATTCTTCAGCCAAAATTGTTCCTGGCGAGGAGAAGGAGTTTTATGTTGACCTTAAGATAGTTGAAGCCGAAACGGTTAAAGTGGCGGTTTCGGTGAAAGCCAATAACAAATCATACGGAGCAAAATCCTCAACCCTTGAATTAAAACCATTCTATTAATCTTCCAATATGAATAAAAAACTGATACTTGCAATTGCATTTTCGCTTTTGTGTAATGCCCTTGCCGCACAAAATCATGAGGACCAATGGGTTTGGCCTGATGAGATGAAAACAGATGTGCTATCATTTCATTTGGATGCCGGCCCTGTCATTGGAGGGGGAATGACGTTTGCTACCGATCCGACACTTATTCCAGCTGCAATACCAACAGTCATCGGCATCAAGGAGACCGATCCGACACTTATTCCAACAGACTTTAGAAGTAGTTTTTGTTATCAATTGGGCATCGCTGCCAATGGAAGGTTAGCCTATCAAAAATCTCCCCAGCCGCATGGCATTAGCCGATTGGGAATGGGGGTAGAGGTGTTGCTGAGAAAGAGCAGTATCAAGACGGAGGATGAGCCATTTCATCTGTTAAGTTTGGATGTTCCTATTATGGTTCATTTTTATGTCACTTCTGGTTTAATATTAGAGGTTGGTGCTACTCTGGTGAAATCGTTAAAAACCAGTCCTGAATGGTTGTTGTTCGGTCCTATTCCATTTCAAACTGACATAATTGAAAGCAATGATATAATGCTTTCGGTCGGAGCAGGCTACAAAACTCCTATCGGATTGGCTCTTGAATTGCGATACAATCATGGAAACAGTTACTTGTCCGAGACTTTGGACAGTAAAATCAGCACTTTGGCCTTCTCTGTTTCTTATAGGTTTTCCATCATAAAATAACTACTTGATAAATGCACTCGTACTATGAATAACAAACTAAACATCTTTTTTTCCTTTTTGCTTCTTGCTCTTCTATGCAGTGAATGCAAGAACAAGGCTGTTGAGTATTATGAGTTTAATATCATTAATGATACTATACAATCAAAATTGAATGGGGTTGAAGTCAGAGGAAGTTTTGAATTTGGTGACGAACTGAAGGGCATTGACTTCCTCTATGGCTTTGATAAAAAGTTGGTAGATGCCATTTCTAAGCCCTTGGAACTGGATGGGTTTGAGTTTTCAGTCAGTATTGACAGCCTGACACTAAACACATGGTATTATTATTGTTATAAAGTTGATTTCGGAATTAATAAATACTATCTTACTAAAGTAGATAGCTTTTGTATAGGTGGAGGATTAGGATTGCCTAAGGTCGAGACCATTAAAGTCGGAAGTAATGAAAACGAGTTGTCATATAAAGTGTATTGTAATGTGGTTTCCGACGGCGGAGCTACTATTTCCGAACGAGGCATTTACTGGAATACGAATGGGAATCCGGGCGTTAATGACCATAAGGTAAAACACGCTGAAAACGGTGTAGGTGAATATATTTGCTTAATGGACAGCCTTGAACCGAACACAACTTATTTTGTTAGAGCATACGCAAAAAACGAAAAAGGAATCGGTATTGGTAATATTATTGATTTTACTACAGGGAATGGACCGGGGTTACCTGAAGTAATCACTTTGGAAGTGTCGGATACCACTGTAAATTCAGCAAGATGCGGCGGCGAAGTAATCAACAACGGTGGTGCTTTCAGTATCAGTAGCCGTGGCGTTTGCTGGAGTACCGCCCCCGTGCCTACTATTGATGATGATCATACTGTGGATGGCAATGGTTTTGGAGCCTTTGTTTCAAACGTTACCAATCTTGCTTCTAATACCACTTATAATATTAGAGCGTATGCCATCGTCAATGATCAAAACAATACAATTGCAATTGATACGGTTTATGGCGAGATAAAGAGTTTTACCACCCTTAACGGTGTAGGACCTAACACACCGGTTACTGTTGCTGTTATTGCCGCCCCAACCATTATTCCAAAAGGCGGAAGTTCGCAACTTAAGGCTTCGGCCTCGGGTGGTGACGGCAACTATTCTTACTCATGGACTCCAGCTGCATCTCTTGACAACCCCAATATTCAATCACCTATAGCTTCGCCAACAGTGACAACAACTTACACATGTACTGTGACAAGCGACAATACTACTGCCTCGAGTTCATGCACTATTACCGTAGTGAAAGCCCCGGGCAATCTCCAAGCTACGGTTCAAAACGGGAATGATGTGCAACTTACTTGGACCAATGCTGATCCGGCACAAACTTATAAAATTTACCGCAACGATACTTTTCTTACGCAAACTGCCTTTACAATCTATGTGGACAGTAACCTTAGTCCTGGTGCTTATAGATACAAAGTCACAACATTATACGAGGGAGTTGAGTCACCAGAATCGAATGAAGCAATAGTTGAAATAACAACACAAATTCCTGAAGGTGTTATTGACGGATTGTTCTCCGTAACTGACTCGCTACAAGTGTATTTCTCGCAAGGCAATCTGCAATTTAAAGCTTCACCCCAAACTTGGCGTTTTGCTGAAAACCAATGGGATTATGTGGGTGATGCAAATTCGGGAACTGTTTATGAAGGTGGTGCCCAGTGTAGTAATACCAATATTGCATTTGACTATACGGGATGGATTGACCTTTTCGGTTGGGGTACGAGCGGCTACGATCACGGTGCCCAATGCCATCAACCCTGGGGCACAAGTGATAGGGATAGTTGGTATTACGCATACGGTAATCCTGCAAATAACTTGAACGCCCAGTCTGGCAAAGCAGATTGGGGTTACAATGCCATACTCAATGGTGGAAATGAAGAACACAAGGGTTGGCGCACGCTGACCAGTTCGGAATGGAATTGGTTGCTCAATCAAAGGCAGACCCCGTCGAATATTCGTTATGCTAAGGCTAAATTGGTTAATATTCCTGGCCATACTGATGGTGTTGCAGGACTTGTCATTCTGCCGGACAATTGGGATGCATCTAACTACACTCTGAACAACCCCAATGTTAACAGCAGTAACTACGACAGCAACACTATTACCGCCGATGACTGGATTAATATGCTTCAGAGCCATGGCGCAGTTTTCCTGCCTGCTGGAGGAAGGCGTCATATTAAAGAAGTTACTATCGATTGGTATGGCTATTATTGGTCGTCTAATCAAAATGGTGAGTCAGTCGCTTATAATCTACATTTCAAAAATGGTAGCCTCATTGCGAATAATAGTGGCCAGCGTCATTTTGGTTTTATGGTCAGACTTGTTTTTGACAAGCCTTAAAAACCCTAAAAGCAGTTTGAACACGCTTTGCGTTAGTCGTAGCCGTGTTGCACTGTTTTGTTTTAGTTTAAAGACAAATAAAAAAAATCATTGTCATTTCGGTGATTATCCTTATTTTTGCAAATCCAAAGTGTAATAGAGTATGTTGAAAAAGTGGTTTTATGTGATTGGATGGTCGGCTGCGTTGCTTGTTGGAACTGTGCCCAGCATTATTAAAGGAACCCTTAAGTTTAGTCTTAGAGAGATGCCTATGGGGGAGGTTTGTGATTTATATATGTTTCCAGTAGTCATAGCTTTGGCTCTACTTATGGCTGATGTGTTATATATGTCCGAGCAAGAGAAGGCAAAGGAAGGTAGAGTCAGGAACACCTCGGTATTGGTACTATGTATAATTGCCTTTTTGTTCGCCTTTGTTTTTTCATTGTGGCTTGAAACGTCATGGGCTTGTTGGGTATGTTTTGCTATAGCATGGATCAGTATGACGGTTTTGAAATTTAGCAAAACAGAAGCGATAAAAGAAACTATTTGTCCTAAGGGGATTGTGGTTCCTGAGTAAAGAAAGAGTGTAAAACATTAAGATGTCAATAAAATGGATAGTTTAGAACTTTATCGGATTACAGTTCTCTGCGTTTTAGGTTTGGTCTTTCTGCCAAGTTTGATTGGTTTTTTTATAGATGCAAGATTTGTTCAGTCAGTGAAAGCGGGAAAAGTTGATGATTTCTGCTGGAATTATTCTTTGATTGCTCACGCAGCCCCCAAGAAGATTAATTGTGGAGGTCATATAGTAGATGTTTCAAAGCTTATGATGTTTGTGGTCTGTGGCAATTCAATGAAACCTTTTGGCGTGATAGACAGACAAAGGATTTTTGTGAACACCTTGCTAGATGATATGAAGGACGATATTACTACTCATCCTGTTTTGGTATTTCTTATTGTAAAAGCAAGTAAGATACAGAGTCAGTATAAACTTCGTAAATTCGTTACATACATAGAAAAGGGACAAGAGCCAAACTGGGAATCTGTTTATGAAACCAATCAAGAATTGATATTGGGAATGGACAAAGATGGTTTCGTTAATGCTATGCTTGAAAAACAGAAAAAAATGGATTTATCGCAAGAACGACATATCTTGTCGATTACATTCAATGAACATACTCAGTCATACGAATGCTCATTGCATCCCGTGTCTTCTCTTTATGGCGTTGTGAAATATGCAGCGTGAGAGAGATTCTGATTTATTATTGTAGCCGCGCCACCCTCTTGCTTTGCAAAGGTGTACACGGCTACATCTATTTTTTTTGAGCCATGACCTCACTTTCCTCTCAAAGCTGAACCTCTCGGTTTCCTATATCCACCCCGGGCTTCGCTGTAGATGAGAAACACTGCCGGTTTCTTGTTGAGGTCGCCTTTGAATTGCTTCCAGGTGGTGATGTCTTGACTGATGATCAATTCGTCTTCGCAGGTGAGGTTGGAGGCGACGCAGAGGCGTGTCGAGGGATGCAGGTTCTTGCAGAGGTCCTGCAGCATGGCGTTGTTGCGGAAGGGTGTCTCGATGAAGAGTTCCGTCTCGTCGTTGGACAGCGAGCGGCGTTCCAAGTCCTTGATGGCGTTCTGCCGTTCCGGGCTCTTGATGGGCAGGTAGCCGTGAAAGGCGAAGGCCTGTCCGTTGAAGCCTGAGGACATCAGGGCGAGAATCATCGCATTGGGACCTACCAAAGGGACGACTTGTATGCCGGCGGTATGAGCCAAGTCTACCACCAATGCACCGGGGTCGGCCACGCAGGGCGTGCCGGCTTCTGACATCAGCCCCATATCCTCGCCTTGCAGGCAGGCCCCGAGATGTTCCATCAGGTCGAGATGGCGGGCGTCGTGCTTGTCGAGCTCAATAAACTCGATGTCGTCGATAGGCGTGTCCATCCCGATGCGGCTCAGCACACGGCGAGAGGTGCGGGTGTTCTCCACGACGAAATGTTTCAGGCGTTTCACGATGGCGAGGGTGCCTTGCGGCAGCACCTGTTCAGGACGGGTGGCACCCAGCAGGTTAGGCACCAGATAGAGTTTTCCGAAAGTGTTGGCTATCATCGGTTGGGGGATTACAAAACGATTTTCCTTTCAATCTCCACCATCATCTGATTGAACTGCTTGTCGGTTTCAAGCCGGTCGTTGATGGTTTTGCAAGCATGGTGTACCGTGGCGTGGTCTTTCTTGCCACATTGGGCTCCGATGGCGGCCAGGCTGGCGTTGGAGTATTTCTTCGAGAGATACATGGCAATCTGTCGCGCTTGCACCACATGCTGCTTGCGGGTGTTGAGGCTCAGCTGCTCGGGACTAATCTTGAAATAGTCGCATACGATGTTGATGATGTATTCCACCGAAAGCTCCTTGACGCTGTTGCGCATGAAGCGTTCGATGATTTGTTGCGTCATCTCTATGGTGATGGACTTTTTGTTGATGGACGACTGGGCCATGAGCGAAATCATCACGCCTTCCAGCTCACGGATGCTGGTGCGCAGGTTGGAGGCGAGATATTGGATGACATCCTCGGGCAGGGTGATGCCGTTGATGTAGAGCTTTTCGCGGATGATGGCCGTGCGCGTAGCCACGTCGGGCATCTGCAGGTCGGCGGTCAGGCCCCACTTGAAACGTGAGAGCAGGCGCGACTCGATGTTTTGCAACTCAGAGGGGAACTTGTCACTCGTAATGACAATCTGCTTGTTGTTTTGGTGCAGGAAATTGAAAATCTGGAAGAACACCTCCTGCGTACCAGTCTTGCCCGCGAGGAACTGAATGTCGTCAATGATGAGCAGGTCGATCATCTGATAGAAGTGGATGAAGTCGACGCGATTGTTGTTCTTGGTGGCGGTGAAATATTGGTTGTAGAGTTGCTCGGCCTGCACATACAGCACCGTCAGCTCGGGGTGAAGGCGTTTGGCTTCAAGTCCGATGGCGTGACAGAGGTGGGTCTTTCCCAATCCCGTTCCGCTGTAGATGAGCAAGGGGTTGTAGGCCGTTCCGCCGGGTTTGCGGGCTACTTCGAGTCCGCATTGGCGCGCCAAGCGGTTGCATTCGCCCTCGATGAAGTTGTCGAAGGTATAGTTCTCGTTGAGTTGCGACTCAATCGTTTTTTTCTGCAAGCCGGGGATGACGAAAGGGTTGATGGGGCCTTCCGACAGCTTGTCGGGAGCCGGCATTCCAATGGGGTTCTTCGGGTTGTTACGGTTCGTGCCGGGCATCTGCACCGTGTAGGGACGCTCCGAGCTGTCCATGACAATGCTGTAATTCAGCTTCGCCTCAGGACCGAGGAAGCGTTTCAGGGTCATCTTCAGCAAGTCAATGTACTTGTCTTCGAGCCACTCGTAATAGAACTGGCTCGGCACCTGGATGGTGAGGACATTACCGTTGAGCGAAAGCGGAACGATGGGTTTGAACCAAGTCGCAAAGCTCTGCGGCTCGGTGTTGTCCTTGATCACCGATAGACAATTTTTCCATATTTCGACATGCCTGCCGTCCATTGGAAACCCTTTGATATTATTGCAATTTAGAGGTTTAGCCGATATTTTCAGGGACTGTTTTTTCCCCTTTTTCGACCTTGCAAAAATAGAGGATTAATTGTTTATAAAAAAATCCAAAACCTATTGATTTTTAATTTTCTTTTTTCAAAATTACGAGGCTTTTCGGATTTTGATTTATGATGTCTCTGCAAGATGCTGGTTTACATTGTGTTGATGTGTTCTATTTTTACCCCGTACAAATTACTGAATTTTTCGAAAATTGCTGAAGCGGCATTTTTTCTTGTTGAAAACTCAAGATAGCAGTCTAAACTGAAACGAGGGTTGAGCTGTTGCAGGTTTTCCTCTTTCATGATGCGCATCACCTCGTTCATCAAGGGGTATTCAAAAGTTAGACTGTAAATTTCGTTTATAGTTTTTTCCACTATGGAACTATTGTCCAATGCCTCTCGAGCCGCTGTTTTATAGGCGTTAATGAGTCCTGAGGTGCCCAGTTTGATGCCGCCGAAGTAGCGGGTCACGACGAGGCAGACGTTGGTGACATCTTTTGAGAGAATCTGGTTGAGGATCGGTTTGCCTGCGGTGCCCGAAGGTTCGCCGTCGTCGCTGGCGCGGAAGGTTTTCTTGTCGGGACCAATCATGTAGGCGAAGCAATGGTGTCTGGCGTCAAAGTATTTCTTCTTGACGGAGGCGATGGCGGTCTTGGCCTCGTCTTCGTTCATGACGACAAAGGTCTCGGCGATAAACTTGCTGCCTTTCTCTTTGTAAAGGCCCTCGCCGCAGGTGGCCAGCATATTATAGGTGTCGTCTTCTTTCATGGCTTCAGGGTGATAAGGATAACGGCAACGATGGCAATGGCCAGGCCCAGATAGTTTCTCCAAGTCAGCTTTTCTTTGAAGAGCAGCCAACCCGTGAGGGCGGTGAGGCTGACCACACCTATATTATATAAGGGGAAGAGCACCACGTTGTCGAAACTACGCATGGCGTGGTAGACGCAATAGGTGGAGAAGAAGTTGATGACACCCAGACCGATGCCGCCTAAGGCATTCTTCCATTGCCATTTCGACTTTCCTCGGATGAGGTCGTAGGCCACAATCAGGATGCCGAACAGCAGGGCGATGAAATAGATGAAGGCAATCATGAAGCTCATGTCGTGGGCTTGGTTTTGCCGCTCGGTGAGTTTCATCAGAATATCACCAGTGCCTGTCCCGAAAAAGATGAAAACGGGTAATAACAGACTGATTCTATTGGCTTTATCTGATGCTTCTTTTTTATAGACCACCAACGCCAACGCCACTATGGCCAATGCAATACCCAATGTGGCAACCCAATTCAAATGTTCTCCGAACAGCAGTACACCAGCCAAAATGGGAAGCACCACAGACAGTTTGCTTGACAGCGAGGTGATGGTGACCCCTGAGCGTTGGGTGGAAGCCGTCATCAGCAGATAGGTGAAGATAAACCAGAATCCCGTGATGAGCGAGAGGCCGAACCAAGGTTCATTGACCAGTTGGGTTGGCGTGTCGAACTGCTTGCACATCAAGAAACCCGTACCGGCTGCAAAGACGTAGTTCCACATCAAAGCCTGGTGGTTGTCGAGCTTGAAGTGCTCAAAGAGGCGCATCGCTACGAAGACACCAGTGGAGAATAGTATGGCTAATATGAGGTAAATCACGGGGCAAAGATAGGAAAAAATGCGTATCTTTGCCCCGTGATTGGATTTAATTTACGACAAACGAAACGGCATTTCACCGAAGTGCTAGCCGAGACCTTCCCGCAGCGCGAAGCGGAACAGCTGATGCGCATTCTGTTGGAGGATTTGTTTGACATCGATTTGAAGCGCCAACTGATGGAACCTGATTTGCGCATCGACGAGGGACAACATTACCAGTTGGAAGAAGCGGTGAAACGGTTGCAAGAGGGAGAGCCTGTACAATATGTGACGAGCGTGGCCCGTTTCGGAGACCTTATAATAAAGGTGTCGCCAGACGTACTGATCCCGCGACCAGAAACTGAAGAGCTGGTGCAGAAGATTTGTGCTTCGTTACCAAAAGAAAAGCCTTTGCGCATCTGGGACATCGGCACAGGCTCGGGTTGCATCGCCATCGCCCTTGCCAAGCATTTTGTGAATGCAGAAGTCGTTGGTTTCGATGTTTCGGCAGCGGCTCTGCGAATGGCTCATGAGAATGCGGAAAACAATGGTGTGAAGGTGACTTTCGTACAAGATGATGTATTGAATCCACAGTCAGCGTATTTCAGCCAGTCCGTAGATTTGGTAGTGAGCAACCCGCCTTATGTCTGCGACAGCGAACGCGCCACGATGGAAAGCAACGTCCTCGATTGGGAGCCTCAAACTGCTTTGTTTGTTCCTGATACCGACCCGTTGTTGTTCTATAGGCAAATTCTGAAATTGGCCAAAGACCAACTGAATCCCGACGGCCAAGTCTGGTTTGAAATCAACGAAAGGATGGGGGAGGAGATGCTGGGATTATCTCATGGTTTCGGATTCTCGAAAACCAAGGTTTTAGAGGATTTTGCCGGTAAGATCCGGTTTCTCCATCTGGTACGATAGATTTTGAAAGATTTTACTACGATTTCTTGTCCGCAGGACAATCCCCTATATAGGAAAATTCTGTACCTTTGCAGCGCGATTCAGGCAGACTGTCGCGGGTCGGGAAAGCCGGCGCGAGGAAAGTCGGGACAGCACAGAGCACCATACTTCTTAACAGGAAGGTGTCCGCGAGGGCAACAGACAGTGCCACAGAAAAATATACCGCCCGAAAGGGTAAGGGTGAAAACGCGAGGCAAGAGCTCACGCATCGGGTGGCGACATTCCGATGGGGTAAACCTTATGGGCTGCAAGTCCAAGTATAGAGACAAGGCTCCTTCGGGAGTGAACGGGCTGCTCGTCCGTCGTCTCAGGGTAGGGCGCTTGAGCCTGCGGGCGACTGCAGGTCTAGAGAAATGACAGTCACCCCGCAAGGGGAACAGAATCCCGCTTATTCGCCTGAGTCGTTGCTTTACAGGAAGTTCCGAACTTTCGGAACTTCCTGATTTCATAATGACAATATTTTCTCTGTCGTTGCGTTATTTTATGTATTTTCGTCAAAAATTTCGGTCTATGAAATCACGACTCAAAATTGGCTTGATTACAGGAATACTCTTGGTTTCAACCCTTTCTGTATCAGCACAAAAGCATATCGAAGACTATGACCCTGAGGCTTTGTTCAACGAGGGTGTCACCTTGTTTAGGAATCAGGAATACGGTGCGGCGTTGACGGCGTTCAACCAGTATCGTGCCCAAATTGACGATGCCAAACAGCAGCGTTGTGTTGATGCACAGTATTATGAAGCCGTCAGCGCGATGTATCTTGGTTATGCCGACGGTCCGGCCAAAGTGGTTCAATTTGTGAACGACAATCCGGGAAGCACTTGGGCAAGACATGCCCATTTCTTGTATGCCAACCATCTGTTTAAAAACAAGAAATTCAAGGAGGCACTCGAAATCTATGAGAAGACGGATGCCACCTCGCTCACCCTTGACGAGGCGCAGCAGTTGCAGTTCAACATGGCTTACGCCTATTTTCAGTCGAGCAATACCGACAAAGCCCTGCCGCTCTTCCACGGCCTGATGATGAACGACGGGAAATACAAGGAAGCGGCGAGGTATTACTATGCCCATATCCTCTACATCAAGGAGCGATACAATGAGGCATTGGAGAACTTCCGCCGTCTGCGCTCGCATCCCGACTTTGCCCAAGCGGTGCCGGCCTACATCATGCAAATCGAATACCTGAAAGGCAACTATCAAACGGTCATCAACGAAGGTCCTGGCTACATCCGCCAAGCCGACAAAAAACGCAAATCGGAGATGGCTCAGATTGTTGCCGATGCCTATTTCCAGCAGAAGGATTACGACAAAGCCCTTGAGTATTATGACATATACAAAAAGAACCTCATGCGGGGCATATCACGCGAGGCTTATTATCAGATGGGTGTCAGCAAGATGATGAAGTCGGACTATCAAGGGGCTATCAGCGACCTCCAGAAGGTGGCAGGTAACAACGACATCTTGGGACAATATGCCTCGTACTACTTGGCGTCGAGCTATGCCAAGGTAGATGCACCGAAATATGCCCGCAATGCCTTCTACACCGCATACGCCTCGGGGTTTGACCGCGAAATCAGCGAAGAGGCTTTGTTTGACTATGCCCGACTGAGTCTTATCCCAGGTGCCGACCCCTTTAACGAGGCAGTGGGGCTGCTTGACCAATTTGTGACTGAGCATCCCGATTCGGAACGTAAAGCCGAAGCTGAGGAGATGGCTATCTATCTCCTGCTCAATGCCAAAGAGAACGAAGAAGCCCTCAGCCGCCTTGAGGCCATGAAAAAGAAAAGCCCTGAGTTGCAGAACGTCTACAATGAGTTGCTCTATGCCACAGGTATCGATCAGATGCAGAAAGGCGGATTCGACAAAGCACAGATGTATTTCTCGAAAATCATGAACAGCCGACAGTCGGCGACCAACAAGGCTGAGGCCTGTTTCTGGATGGGCGAGTCGGCCTATCAGCTAGGCGACTACAACAAGGCGAAGCAATACCTGACCCAGTTCAAGGAGATGAAATCAGCTTCGGGGCTGCCTGAATATCCTTTGGCTGACTATGACCTCGGCTATATCTATTACCAAAAGCCCGACTATGATGAGGCTGAGGCATGCTTCAGGCGATTCATACAACGGGCTGACGACAAGCAGAACGACCTGAAGACCGATGCTTATATCCGTCTCGGCGACTGTTTCTTTATGGAGCGGAGTTACGACAACGCCATCAACTATTACGACTTGGCTACGAGGATCGGCAAACGCAATGCTGACTACGCTTTGTACCAGCAGAGCCTTTGCTATGGTGCGAAAGGTCAGGTGAACCAGAAGATTAATATGTTGGAGACGCTGTTGCAAACCTATCCCAGCACACCTTATTATGACCAGGCTATGTTTGAAATAGGCAATACCTACCTTGTGTATGGTGACAAACGATCGGCTTTAGCCAATTTTGACCGTCTCGTCAAAGAACGTCCGCGTTCCACCTACACTCGTCAGGCTTTGATGAAAATAGGTATGATCTATTACAACAACAACCAATATGACCAAGCCTTAGCTAATCTGAAGAACCTGGTAGCCAGTTATCCCAATACCGACGAGTCGCGAGAGGCGCTGTCCATCATCCGCAGCATCTTCATGGAGCAGAACAATCTGGATGAATATTTCGGTTATGTCAACGCCAACGGCGTGCAGGTGAAGGTGACCCAGCAGGACTCGTTGGCCTTTGCCAATGCGGAGGGCTTCTACCTTGATGGACAGTACCAGAAAGCCCAGACTGCCCTGCAATATTATTTCGACAACTTCAGCAATGGCGCCTATGCTTTGAAGGCTCACTACTATGGACTGCAATGTGCCGAGAAGGTTGGGACGGAAGACCAAGTCATGGAACACCTTAATTATATATTGGCGCAGCCCGACAACGACTATACCGACAACGCTTTGCTGAAAGTGGCTCGAATTGAATATGAGAACGGCAACTATCAACAGGCTGGACAGCACTACGAGCGGCTGTCGCGCATCACGGAAGAACCGCTGAAACGCCTTGAAGCCCTCGAAGGCAGCATGAAGAGCAACTTCTTCATGGGGAACTACGACAAAGCCTTGGAGATGGGGGAGAGCCTGCGTCAGTCGCGTGACCTGACCGACGAACAGGTCAACCAGATTAACCACATCATGGGCAAGTGCTACTTCGAAAAAGGTAACTACGCTGCTGCTATCGAAAAGTTGGACAAGAGTGCCCGCAACGACAAGTCGGTCTACGGTGCTGAGAGTGCCTATTACTCGGCAGTGGCTTCCATCAAGTTGAAACAATACGATGAAGCGGAGAACAAGGTGTTCGGCATTTCGGACAACTTCTCGGCCTACGATTACTGGGTTGCCAAGTCGTTTATCGCTCTGGCTGATGTCTATGTGGCTAAAGAAAACTACTTCCAAGCCAAGGAAACGCTCCGCAGCGTGATAGACAACTACAAAGGCAACGACCTGAAACAAGAAGCCCGCGTCAAGCTCGTCGAAGTGGAACGGAAAGAGCCGAAGGTCGGCAGTAGCAACGGCATTGAACCTTTAGAAATTGAATAACCATGAAAAGATACCTCTTGATGATTACCGTGGCCCTGCTCGCTATGCAGGTCTACGCCCAACACGACGAACAAGTGACAGTGGAAGGTAAGTACCGTCCCAAAGTCAACAGGGTAGACAAACTCAAACTGAATCCACAGACGCCTGTGCCGACGTATGTCATGCCGAGCACCGAGGTTCATCCGAAGGAGGCCAACCAGAAGTTCGCTTTGGATTTGGAAAAGCTTAGTCCTACCGCCTTTGCCTCGAAAGACGACAAGCTGGTCACACCCACCAAGAACTTTCTGATGGCAGGTATGGGTACACGGCTTTCACCGGTTTTCCTCTACAAGCACAATTCCATGCTGACCAATACCCTGGGCCTTGGCATAGGCATTAAGCACAACTCCTCGTGGCTCAATATGAAGGACTATGCGCCGTCAAGCTACATGAATAATGCTTTTGATGTGAACCTGACAACGAGTTATTTCACAGGTGTGCAACTGAATATTGGTGCCTATTACAAGAACGATATGTTCCATTATTATGGTGTCAATTTAGTGGAAACGCCATTGACGGAAGAACAAATCGAGCTGTTTTGCCCACGACATACTTACAACACCATTGGAACACATCTGGGATTGGCATCCGCTTCGACCCGTTTGGGCGAATTGAGCCATTCAGGTGATCTGAATTATCATTACACGTTTGACAACACTTATGCGAGAGAACATTTTGTGGATGTAGCATACGGACTCGGATATACCCAAAAATGGTGGGGCGACAAGAGCCATCCGCAGAAAATCGGTGTGGATCTGGCTTTTCAGTACGAGTATTTTGAAACCAGCCATTTGGTGGCTGAACTTCCTGTAGCTGGGCGCAGTGACTTGTTCCTGTTCAAGGTAAACCCGTTCTTTGAGATGAGCGGCGAGTTTTATAAACTGCATTTGGGTGTGCGCTTGGACGGCGTGAATCGTGTTCAGAATGAGGATAAGTTTTTGGCGGTTCGTCCTGACGTCAGCGGTAGTTTGTTCGTCCTGAACAAGAAACTTGAGTTTTATGCAGGCGTGAACGGTGGCCGAAAACTGACGACCTATAGCGGGATTATCAACGAGAACCCATTTGTCGGCTGTGAGTACCCATTGCTGGCGCAAAACGTCAAAATGGGTTTTGACGGGGGTGTGCGCACCAATATCGCCGAAATCGTTGATTTGCATTTGGGCGTGCGTTATCGTCATACTGACAATGATGCGTTGTATAATACCGATGACTATAACATTGATTATGTCTTTGATTATACGCAATCGGATGTGGTGTTCAACAAGTTTACGTTGGTTTATGACGAGATTCGGACGGTGAGTGTGCTGGCGGATGTCCGCGTCAAGATGCGCAACAGCCTCACCGCCGACGTGGGCTTCGCCTACAACAACTGCAATCCTGCCAACGAGGAATACGCCTGGTATCGCCCCACGACAGAGGGCAAGCTGAAACTGACCTACGATTTGAATGACAAACTGGCCTTGCATGGCAGTTTCCTCTATCAAGGCGGGCGTTACGCCAAAGTGGTTGAGTTTGGCCACCAAGGCTTGACCTATTCGACACAAAAGCTGAAGGATGTATTGGATCTCAGCCTCGGTGCCGATTATAAGGTGAATGACCAAATCACTGCCTTTGGCCTGTTGGACAATGTGCTTTGCCAGAAGTACCAGTTGTATTACAACTATCCCGTCACGGGCATCCAATTCTATGCTGGCGTAAAGCTGAAATTCTAAGCTTTCATCTTTGCCGAACTTCGGCAAATGTCCCGGAAGACTTTTTCTGTCTTGCCGAGCTTCGGCAAACATGTCAGAAAGAATTCTAAGCCTTGCCGAACTTCGGCAAATGTATCAGATTGTGTTTTGAGCCTTGCCGAGAATCGGAAAAACCGCCGAAAGACTTTTTGAGCCTTGCCGAAGTTCGGCGAGTTAGCCAGAGATGTTTTTGGGCCTTGCCGAGGCTCGGCGAGATTGCCGGTGAGTGTTTTGGGCTTTGCAAGGGGCTTGCGAGCGAGTCGGAAAGCTCGGTACTTGCGAGCCTTTTCGTTAACGAGAAGCCTTTTTTCAAATCGTTTTCGATTTTTGGCCGTTTTTAGCCCCGTAGAGACGTTTTTGCCAAAAATGATTTTTTTCAACTTTCGCGGGGTAACGTGCCGATAAATAATGTATCTTTGCACCTTTAAAAATAGTAATCGAAAAATCAACTGCAAAAATGACTGAAGAAGAGAAAAGAGAATTGGCAAGCGAGGAATACGGTGCCAGTAAGATTCAGGTTCTTGAAGGATTGGAAGCTGTGCGCAAACGTCCGGCCATGTATATTGGCGACGTGCATTTCCGTGGCTTGCATCATTTGGTATATGAAGTGGTGGACAACTCCATCGACGAGGCTATGGCTGGATTCTGCGACAAGATTGATGTGCGTATCCTGCCGGGTAACGCTATCAGTGTGTTGGACAATGGTCGTGGTATTCCTACAGGTATGCACCCCAAGGAGCATCGTTCCGCCCTTGAAGTGGTGCTGACGGTGCTGCATGCCGGTGGTAAGTTCGACAAGGGCTCATACAAAGTCTCTGGCGGTTTGCACGGTGTAGGTGTGAGTTGTGTGAATGCGCTTTCCACCCACCTCACGGCTGAAGTCTATCGCGAGGGTCAAATCTTCAAGCAAGAATATGAGTGTGGCAAGCCGTTATACGATGTAAAGGTGGTGGGCACGACCGACATGAACGGTACCCGCATCACCTTCCAACCCGATGGCTCCATCTTCCAGACCACAGAATACGACTACGGCACCCTCGCCAACCGTATGCGTGAGTTGGCCTATCTTAACCATGGCATCACCATCATCCTCACCGATGAACGTGAAAAGGACGAGAATGGGGAGTACCGTAGCGAGACCTTCTACTCGGAGAACGGCCTCATCGACTTCATCGACTATCTGGATGCCAACCGCACCAAGCTTATCCCTGAGCCTATCTCCATTTCGGGTGAGAGAAACAACGTGCCGGTTGAAATTGCTTTGGAATATAACGACGAATATAAGGAGAACCTACACTCCTATGTGAATAACATTAACACCATTGAGGGTGGTACCCACTTGCAAGGTTTCCGTTCAGGCTTGACCCGCTCCTTCAATGCTTACGCTGAGAAGAGTGGACTGATGGAAAAGCTGGAGAAACTGAAGGTGAAGATTTCGCCCGACGACTTCCGCGAAGGTCTGACGGCAGTCATCTCTGTGAAGGTGCCGGAGCCGCAGTTCGAGGGTCAGACCAAGACCAAGCTCGGTAATGATGAAGTGATGGGTATCGTCAACAGTATCGTGGGACAGCAGTTGTCCGACTATCTGGAAGAGCATCCTAAAGAAGCCAAGATGATTTTCGACAAGGTGACGCTGGCAGCCCAGGCACGTCAGGCAGCCCGTAACGCTCGTGAGAAAGTGCAGCGCAAAGGTGCTTTGTCGGGCTTCAGCCTGCCGGGTAAGTTGGCCGATTGTTCGGAACGTGACCCAGCCAAGACAGAGCTTTACCTTGTTGAGGGTGACTCCGCTGGCGGTTCCGCCAAGCAAGGCCGAGACCGTAACTTCCAGGCTATTCTGCCCTTGCGCGGTAAGATTCTGAATGTCGAAAAGGCTATGGAACATCGCGTGTTCGACAGCGAGGAAATCAAGAACATCTATACCGCTTTGGGTGTTACCATCGGTACTGAAGAGGACAGCAAAGCCTTGAATCTTGAGAAGCTGCGTTACCACAAGGTCATCATCATGACCGATGCCGATGTCGACGGTAGCCACATCACCACACTGATTCTGACCTTCTTCTTCCGCTACATGCGCGAGCTGATTGAGAACGGCTATGTTTATTGTGCCACCCCGCCCTTGTACCTCATCAAGCGTGGCACCAAGCCGATATGCTACTGCTGGACCGACGAGGAACGTTTTGCCAAAATGGCTGAGTTGACCAAAAACGGCACCGTGAGCGGTTATGATGTGCAGCGTTACAAAGGTCTTGGTGAGATGAATCCCGAACAGCTTTGGGAGACCACCATGGATCCAGCCAACCGCACTCTCCGTCAGGTGACTATTGAGAACGCTATGGAAGCCGACCACATCTTCTCCATGCTGATGGGTGACGAGGTGGGCCCGCGCCGTGAGTTTATTGAGCAGAACGCTACCTACGCCAATATTGACGCATAAAAAACACTACTCACTATGGAAACATTCAAGAAAGGGGACAAGTTCGGCAAGTATGTTGTCAACTCGTTTATCAAGAAAGGCACCGTAGCTGAGTCATATACGGTGCTGGGGCCTGACGACATGATGTATTTCATGAAGGTCTACGACATGGACAGTATACCCCGCGAACAATTGTTTGAAGGCAAGGAAGTGTATGAAATACAACTTTGCAGGGAACTGAGTTCGGAAAAGAACGAAAATGTTATCCAGTTTGTCGACAAGGGTGAAGTGCGCAAGGGCAATGCGAGTTACCATTATTTGGTGACGGAGTTTTATCGTGGCGACCTGATTTCGGAATCTGTCGCCAAGGACGGTGCCTTTGATCTGGAGGATGCGGTACAGATTACCCTTTGTGTGCTGAACGGTTTGTCATACATCCATTCCCGTGCTTTAATCCATAACGACATACGTCCCTCGAACATCATGCTTCAGGAGATGGAAGATGGAATGCTGATGCCCACTATCATAGACTTAGGGCATATCTCCTACATGGTCAAAGGTCGCCCCACCTTCTCGGTGGAAGACTTGAAGCCATTTTTCCGTGCACCAGAGACTTTCCGTGCCGTGTATACGGTGAAAAGCGATTTGTTCTCCATGGGCGCACTCCTGTATTACCTGATTTTCGGTAAATCACCATGGGAAGTGGATTTGGAGTCCACAAATGGCGACAAGCACAAGGTGGCGGATGCCGTGAAGAAAGCCAGAAAGCAAGACCTCATCCTGGAAACAGAGGAAGTGCAGCTACCCGATTACATGAAGGCGATTCTGCTGAAGGCTTTGGCCAAAAAGCCAGAGGATCGTTTTGCTTCGGCGGCTGAGTTTGGACAAGCCCTGCTGGAACAGGTGATGCCGGAATTGGCCAAACAGATGGAGGATGACAATCCCAATGCACAGCAACAGGCTGAAGACCAAGCTGCCGAAAGCGAGGCTCCGATCATTACCTTCAAGAAAGGCTCGGGTAATGGCTTCGACTATGTCACAGGGCGCAATGAGTTGAAAGAACAGCTGCGCAAGGAGGTGCTGTTTGCGCTCCAAAACCCAGAGAAGGCTGCCCAATACAAACTGCCGGCAATCAACGGCGTTTTGCTCTATGGACCTCCTGGATGCGGCAAGAGTCTTGTGATGAAGAGTTTTGCTGAGGAATTGGGATTCAATTATACCATAATTAAGTCGGCTGAATTCGGCAACATCTATCAAGAAGGTGTTCTGGACAATCTGCAGCGTATGTTCGATGCCGCTGAAATCAAGGCCCCCTTTGTGCTTTGTTTCGACGAGTTGGAGTTCCTCGCCCCTAATCCAAGTGCGCAAGGTGAGGAGGCTGCCATAACACCGCAGATTTCAGTCATGTTCAGCTTGATCAACAATTGCTCAAAGAAAGGCATCCTTGTCGCAGCCAGTACTGACCGCCCTGACCTTGTTGACCAAGCCATTATGCGTGTGGGGTGCTTTGACCGTGTTTTCTTTGTCCCGCAACCCGACTTTGAAGCCCGCAAGGATATCTTCCGTGAACATCTGACTGACCGGCCCTGTGAAGAGCTGGACTTTGACGAGCTGGCCAAAATGTCGGACGAATTCAATGCAGGCGACATTGCAGAAGCGGTTAACGAAGCTGCCATGACTGCTGCCTACAACGATGTCCCCATCTCGCAGAAGATTCTCGTTGATGTGCTGAAGTACAAGAATCCGACGTATTCCACCAAGACCCGTATCGGTTTTAACAAAAACTAAGTGTCATGACAGCAAGGCAATGGGTCTCCAAATATCTCAAGGAGAAAGGCTTCGCTGTGAAAAGAAGCGATTTGGGTCTGAACTTCACTTCGCAAGGTTGGAACTTCCTGCTTTGGAATGATAAGGATGATTCCACTTTGTTCCGTTTGACCCTGCCTGGTGTCTTTGACGTGACTGATGACAATTTCGCACGGGCTATCATGGCTTGCAATAACATCAATTGGAAGTACAAGGTAGTGAAAGCGGTGCTTTATGAGTATGAGGACGGTAAGGAAAAAGGTGCCTCGGTGTGGATGTGTTATGAGCAACAGCTTGAGATGGCTCCCGATATAGAGACGCTTATGTTTCGGGCCATCCAAAGCCTGCTCTCTGCCAGTGAAGCTTTCATAAAAGAAATGAATGAAGAATAAATCGAATACTATGAAAACCAAACTTTTACTTTTAGCAATGCTATTGTCGACAGCTGCTATGGCTCAATATGCTCCTGCCGGAGAAAAAATCAAAACTAGATGGGCAGCGGAAGTGGCTCCTGAAAATGCCCTGCCTGAGTATCCACGTCCACAAATGGTGCGTCCTGACTGGAAGAACCTCAATGGCTTATGGCAATATGCCATAACGCCAAAAGGGGAGAAGGCACCATCGAAATATGAGGGAGACATCCTTGTGCCATTCTGCATCGAGTCGTCCTTGTCGGGCGTGCAGAAAGAGGTGGGCACAGACAATGCCCTTTGGTATCAAAAAGTCTTTGCTGTGCCAGGCAATTGGAAGAATGGGCGTGTGCTGTTGCATTTTGGTGCCGTCGATTGGATGGCTGATGTGTGGGTGAACGGAATTAAGGTTGGCTCACATACAGGAGGTTATACGCCTTTCACTTTCGACATCACTCAGGCCCTGCAAGGGAAGAACAACACGATGACCATTCGGGTTTGGGATCCCACCGACAAAAGCTATATCCCTCATGGAAAGCAAGTCGCCAAGCCGCAGGGCATCTTCTACACGGCTGTGACGGGTATCTGGCAGACGGTGTGGCTTGAGAATGTTCCTGAGGACTATATCCAGAATTTGGTCACCACACCGAATTTTGACAAAGCCACAGTATGTGTGGAGGTCGAGTTTACCAATCCCACTAAGGATGACCTCTATCAGGTTGACGTGTTTTATGAAGGACAGAAGGTGGCAACGGGCAAATCCATCAATGGACAGGCTGTGGAGGTCAATATGCCAGAAGACTTTTTGCGTTGGACGCCAGACCATCCTTTCCTTTATGATATGAAAGTGAGTGTGCTACGCAAGGGTAAAGTCATCGACGCAGTGGATAGTTACTTCGCCATGCGCAGTTTCGGCACGCAACGCGATGAAAGCGGCATTGTGCGCCTCACTTTGAACGGACTGCCCATCTTCCATTTCGGCCCTCTCGACCAAGGCTGGTGGCCTGACGGACTGTATACAGCACCTACCGACGAGGCTTTGGCCTACGACATTCAGAAAACCAAGGACTTGGGGTTTAATATGATTCGCAAGCACGTAAAAGTGGAGCCAGCACGTTGGTATTATCATTGCGACCGCCTAGGCATGATTGTTTGGCAGGATATGCCCAGCGGTGGTCGTGGCCCAGGCTGGCAGACCACACAGTATTTCGATGGACCCTTGAGTGTGCGTACACAGGAGTCAGAGGAATGCTACAAGAAAGAGTGGGCAGAGATTATCAACACCTTGAAATCTGTTCCGTGTATCGGCGTGTGGGTGCCGTTTAATGAGTCGTGGGGACAGTTCAAGACCCCTGAAATCGTGGAAATGACGAAAAGACTTGACCCGACCCGTTTGGTCAATCCAGCTTCGGGTGGCAATTTCTATCAGTGTGGCGACATCCTTGACCTGCACCACTATCCCGACCCGAAGATGGTGTTGTATGACCCGATGAGGGCAACGGTCTTAGGCGAATATGGTGGTATCGGACGCAAGGTGGAAGGACATACGTGGGTGAAAGATCAAGGCTGGGGATATGTGGAGTTTGATTCAGAAGAGAAGGTGACTGACACCTATGTAGAATATGCCAACCAACTTTACAAGATGGCATTTCAAGGATTCTCAGCAGCTGTCTATACGCAGACCACCGACTGTGAGACCGAACTGAATGGCTTGATGACCTACGACCGTGCTGTCATCAAGTTGGATGAAAAACGGTTATTGCAAATCAACCGAAAGATTAGCCACGCTTTAGCAGAGTAAGCAACAATAAAAAAAGGTGCGCTGTTTGGCGCACCTTTTTTTGTTGGACAAGCTCTACAGTTTATTTGGCTTCACCGTAGATAGTGGTGGCAGTGCCTTGAGGAGCTTGATAAGCAGAGTGGCTGCTGGTGACGTGAATCAGGTGGCAAGTGCCATCAGCCAAAACAGTGCCAATGACGTGGTCATATTCCATGTCCATTTGAGTGACATTGACTTCCCAGTATTCCTCAACGCTGTGCATCGTTTCAATAGCTGTGTTGAAGAAAGCGGCTTTCTCAACATCAGTTTTCACATTTGCCCAATCTTCAGATGTGAAGACGAAGAGCTTAACACCTTCTTGAGGAACGATTTTGGCATAGTTGTCTTTAGGATAGTTACCCTTCCATTCCAGGCCGAATTCATCAAGACCGGTGATGGTGTTGCCCAAACGGTACCATTCGAAGTCTCTTACCTCAAGAGCTTGAGCGGGTTGGTTGAGGCTAAAGCTCAGGGTTGCGATGGCATATTGGCCAGAAGCGTCATAGACGGCTGCAGAGATAATGGAAGCGCCAACGATTTCGTCCTTTTCGAGACCGTAAACCAGCGTGCCTCTGTAGGTGTAGTTTGAACCAGTCAGAGCGATGGTGTCAGGATCGTTGTCATCAATTTTGATGACGAGTGAGGCAAGCGGACTGCCGGTTTCAATAGCCGAAGACATAACGAAGCCGAAGTTAACTTCTTCGCCAAGATTGACGATGTCGCCATTTTGGACATAACCATCCTCGCTGAGGACTTGAATAGTTGGGGCTCCTTCCGGATTGCAGCTTGCAAAGAAAGCAAGGCTGACGAGGCACATGAGTGCCATAGCTAATTTCTTCATTTTTTAATGATTTTAGTTAGTAATTAGGTTATTTGAATTGAACAAATGTTTCAAAGAACGTGGCAAAGATAGCAAATAGTTTGCCAAACTAGGTAAATCTGCCAAAAAAAATTGAAAAAAGCCTGTTTTTGACAGGCTTTTTCTCTTTTAATGCAGATAAGATTCATTGATTAGTCTTCCACGATTGCTTCGTTCGGGCAAGCGCCGGCGCAAGTACCGCAACCAACGCAGGTGTCAGGGTCGATGACATAGATGTCGCCTTCCGAAATGGCGCCCACCGGGCATTCATCAATGCAAGTGCCGCAAGCAACGCAGCCGTCTGTGATTTTGTAAGCCATAATTGTAAGTTTTTAAATTGAGTTAGTGAGTTCTAGTTTTAGACGCGGCAAAAATACTACAACTTTTATTCCATAACGCCTAATTTAGAAATTTTTATTCAGTCTAAATAACGAGAATGGGTAAAATGTTGATAGTGAACATAGTGTCTCCTAACAGGGGAAAGAGAAACCAAAAAGTAAAATAAATACGGGTTTCCCTTGGATTTGCACCTTTTTATTGCTTACTTTTGCAGCAGGAACCCGCATGCTATGGGTTACTACGCAAATATCTATGTATCAACTAACTAATTGAATCGATAACTTAATTCAATAATTATGACAGCAAAAAGTAAGGTTGTAGCACTTGAACATGTCGTCATTCGCTTCTCTGGCGACTCTGGCGATGGTATGCAACTTACCGGAAATCTATTTTCGGACTCAACAGCATTTGCCGGGAACGATTTCGCCACTTTCCCGGACTATCCGGCTGAAATTCGTCCGCCGCAAGGCACGGTGGCTGGCGTATCTGGCTTCCAGGTGCATTTCGGACACAAGCCCGTTCACACCACAGGTGACCTTTGCGATGTATTGGTTGCCATGAACCCTGCCTCTATTAAGGCTAACATGCGCTGGCTCCGTCCTGGCACGATTATCATTCTTGATTCTGACTCCATGACCGACAAAGCGCTCGAGAAGGCCGGTTATACCGATGACCCGACTGTCGACGGCACTCTCGCTGACTATCAAGTCGTGAAAGCTCCTATCTCGGAACTCACCAAAGAGGCTCTGAAGGACTTCGGTATGGACAACAAGTCGATGCTGAAATCGAAGAACATGTTTGCCCTCGGTATCGTGTTATACCTCTTTAATCGTGAGCGCGACACCGTTTACCGCTATTTCGAGACTAAGTTCAAAGGCAAGGATCAAGTCATCCAAGCCAACCGCACCGTCCTCGATGCCGGTTACCACTATGCTGACACTTGGGAACTCTTCACCAACACCTATCGTGTGGAAGCTGCTGACCTCGAAAAGGGCAAGTACCGCAACATCACTGGTAACACCGCTGCTGCATGGGGTCTGATGGCTGCTTCCGAGAAGTCGGGTCGCCCGCTCTTCCTCGGTTCTTATCCCATCACTCCTGCCACCGACATTCTTGCCGAGTTGACGAAATTCAAGAACCTCAACGTTAAGGCTTATCAAGCTGAAGACGAAATCGCAGGTATTATGTCGTCCATCGGCGCTGCCTACACGGGCTGCCTCGCCGTGACAACGACCTCTGGCCCTGGTCTCTCGCTGAAGAGCGAAGCTATGGGTCTCGCCGTGATGACCGAGCTGCCGCTGGTCATCATCGATGTGCAGCGTGGCGGTCCTTCAACGGGTCTGCCCACCAAGATGGAGCAGAGCGACCTGATGCAGGCTCTCTATGGCCGCAATGGTGATGCTCCGCTGGTAGTGATTGCTGCCCGCAGCTCTGCTGGTTGCTTCTACACTGCATACGAAGCCGCCCGTATCGCTCTTGAGCACATGACTCCTGTCATCATGCTCAGCGATGGTTCACTGGGTAACGGCTCCGAGGTGTTCCGCATCCCCAAGATGGCTGATATGCCGACCATCACTCCGCCTATCGCCAAAGCTGACGACCCGAACTACATGCCTTTCCGCCGTGACGAGAAATGGTTGCGCCGCGAATGGGCTATCCCGGGAACGCCTGGTCTGCGTCACCGCGTGGGTGGTCTGGAGAAGGAAGACGGTAAAGGTAACCTCTCCACCAATCCTGAGAACCACCAGCGCATGACTGAACTCCGTGAGGAGAAGATTGCCCGCGTGGCCAACGACATTCCGCTGCAGGAAATCTACGGTGACAAGAACGCCGACCTGCTCGTGGTGAGCTGGGGCGGCACCTTCGGCACCGTCCGTACCGCCGTCGAGAAAATGATGGAAGAAGGCAAGAGCATCGCTCACGCCCACTTCGACTACATCATGCCGTTGCCGCGTAACACCGAAGAAGTGCTGCAAGGTCACAAGAAGATCGTGGTCTGCGAAATCAACCGCGGCCAGTTTGCCAAGTACCTGCGCATGAACTTCCCGGAGTACAAGTGCGAACAATATAATAAGGTGATGGGCCTGCCGTTTACCATCGGCGAGCTGGAAACCAAGTTCAACGACCTCTTAAAATAATACGACCATGGAAAATCAGAATATCGAAAATCAAGCCATTCAGCTGACCAAAGAGGATTTTGCAAGTGACCAGGTGGTGAAATGGTGCCCTGGTTGTGGTGACCACGCCATCCTGAAAGCCATGCAGGACGTGTTTCCTAAGATGGGCGTGAAGAAGGAAGACATCGTGGTGGTGTCCGGCATTGGATGCTCATCACGCTTCCCTTACTATATGAATACATACGGCTTCCATAGCATTCACGGTCGTGCCGCCGCTTGCGCCACCGGCGTGAAACTGGCCAACCCGCACCTTACCGTGTGGATGATTACTGGCGACGGTGACTGCACCGCCATTGGTGGTAACCACTTCATCCATGCTTGCCGTCGTAACATCGACATCAATCTGGTGCTGTTCAACAACCGTATCTATGGTATGACCAAGGGCCAATTCTCGCCCTGCACCTTCCGTGGCACGAAGACCAAGACTTCTCCGCAAGGTACCTACGAAGATCCCTTCAATCCTGGTGAACTCGCCATCGGTGCCAAGGCTACCTTCTTCGCCCGTGGCGTGGATGTCAACCCCAAGGAACTCACAGACATCTTCATGGAGTCGTACCATCACGATGGTATCGCTGTTACCGAGGTTCTGCAAAACTGCATGATCTTCTCCAATGGCGTGCATGAGAACATCACCGGCAAGGACGTCCGTGATGATATGCAGGTGAAGTGCGTCCACGGACAGCCCCTTATCTTCGGTAAGAACCGCGATAAAGGTATCCGTCTGAATGGCAACCACCTCGAAGTGGTGAAGATTGGCGAAAACGGCATCACCGAGAAGGACATCCTCGTCCACGACAAGACCACCGAGGACACCGGTATCCACATGATGCTGGCTCACATGCAGCCGCCTCATTTCCCGGTCGCCATCGGTGTCATCCGCGACGTGAAAGCCCCGACCTTCAACGACAGCCTTGATGAGGTCATCGCCAACGAAAAGGCCAACTCGAAGATCCATTGCATGGACGACCTGCTGAATAGCGGCTCCACTTGGACGATTGAGTAAAGCTAAGGTCCCTGAGCCTGTCGAAGGGCTGACCTGTAAATGAAAGAATCCCGCTCTTCGGAGCGGGATTCTTTTTGTTTACCTCGACACACTCTCTGCTCTTTGTGTTTTTAACTGTAGCAACTGTAGCAACTGTAGCAAAAACGACAACCAGTTCAGTATCGGGCTTCACCTAAACCATAGGAGGGGATACGGTGTTCTCTTGGAGTTGTCTCGGAGTTACCTTGGAGTTACCTTGGAGTTACCTTGGAGTTGGTATAGAGTTAGTATAGCGTTGATATAGAGTTATCATAGCTTTGGTGTTTTTAAATTATTGGTAATCAGTTTGTTGTGTAACAAATCCAATCGGTAACTCTATCTGAATCGTTTATTATTATGAAAACCAGATAGTTACAATGGATTAAACAATCTATTCGGGATTTGTGCAAGCGTTTGCAAAAGTATGAAAAAAAGACGGTTTTGGCAAGTTTTTTTGGGAAAAATTATTGTTTTTTGCAATTGTTGCAGTTGTTGCAGTATGTATCACAGAGAGAGGAAAGTCGGAGCAGTTTTTCTATGATGTGGGTGACTTTTGAGAAAAATGTTTATCTTTGCAATATGAAGACAAAAACAGAATACATTAAATTGATTGAAAATCAAGAGGATGAATTAAGAAGAGACTTTGGAATTCGTTCACTTCGTCTATTTGGTTCTGTGTCTCGTGACGAACAGGTAGAGGGAAGTGATGTTGATGTTTGTGTGGAGATGGAGCCACAAGCCTATTTGATGGTGAGATTGAAACGATTCCTTGAGCGTCTTTTGGGTTGTTCAGTTGATGTCGTTCGAATGCATAAACACATGAATCCGTATCTTTTACAAGAAATCAATCGCGATGGAATTTACGTCATTAAATAAAAAGCTAATACTAATTGGTTATAAGCGAAGGAAAAAAACCTCAAAAAAAGTTTACTCCCAATTCTGATGGATACGATATTACAATTTATCCAGAATATTGGGCGGGAATCATGACTATGTTAATGGTTCTTGTTTTAGTATATGTATTGAAGGGTGTTCTCAAGCCATTATACTCGTCTATGAATGAGTGGCTTGCGTTGGGAATTTTTTGTATTTTCATATCTATACTCGTGTGTCTTTTGAGATTTTGTGTTTTGAAATTGACAAGCGCCAAGGTCAACATTAGGTTAACAGATGAAGGATTGGAGCAAAGGAAAGTGTCAGGACCTGCATGGATTCCTGAAAGCAAGGTGGTTAAGTGGGAGAATATGTCGTATTTTTATTTATTTGGAATAAGAAGAGGTGGTCGTTCCGCTGCGTTTAGTGGCAATGATTTTTTTATTGGAACGAAACAAGAATCCGATTATTCTATTAGCACGATAGCCTTTTTCCATCGTGAGCGAGAACTGAAAACGGTTATGAAATCATTTCGAACAGAGTTTTTGCAGTTGGCATGTCAACGAGGGATTGAACGAAAGAAATTGTGGGAAGAGAAACAAGAGTCTTTTGACAAGAAGCATTTGATGTAATTGATAACTTTATGTGATTCAATAATTTGTGTATTATGAGCGAAGAACAAAAGAAAACCAATGATGAGGAAAAAATTATCCCGAGGCCTGAAGGATATACTATTGTGAAGTATGCTCCAGGGTGGGTGTACATAAGTATTTTCTTTGGATTTTATCTTTGTTTGTTTTTAGGGCTTAATACGAACGTGTTTAAGAATATTGATAGGTTTGATTGGATTGTGTTTGTTTGTGTATCGCTAATTTTTTGGATTATAGGACGAAAAATCACAGAGGTGAAGGTGAATCTCAAAATAACTGACGAAGGCCTTGAACAAACGAGACTCTCAGGGTCGAAGGTATATTCTGAGTATCGATTGATCAAATGGGTGGAAATGAAACATTACCATTTGACGGGAAGAACGAGAGACCAAGATTTTCTGATAAGTGTTCGAAATGACTTGAATTTCCGAATATCCATACCTGCCTTCTTTACAGTTTTTGAAAAACAGAAAGACAATTGGGAGAACTTTTCAGCATTTCGAAACGACTTTTGGGGCATTGCCCCCGAACATGATGTGCATCGGGCGTTTTTTGGGTGATTTTGGAAAATAATTATTTTTGCAATCAAATAATAGAACGAAGATGGCAAAGAAGAAAAAGAACAATAATCTGACTAAAGAACAAAGGATTGCTCAAGAATATCCTGATGGGTTTGTTGTGAAATGTTACTCACGTCTTGTGCAAGCTGTGGTGTTATTGGCATCGTTGATTTTGTCTAATACTCCACTTGTATTAGTATTAAAGCGTTGGGGATTACATAGTGTAGGTGTTTTGTTATTGGTTGTGGCCTTTGTGTTTCTTGGTATCTTTTTGGCAAAAAAAATAACTGTTGCAACGGGAACGACTGTCCATCTTAAAATTACTATAATTGGATTGGAACAGACAAAATTATCAAGGTCGGTTTTAATTCCCAAAAAACGGATTGTGGAATGGGAAAACATGAGGTTTTACCGTAATTTCCCAGACAGTTTATTTATTAGAACAAAAAAAGGGAAAAATTATCTTTTGACGTCAGTGATTCCGTTGTATTGGCCATCGGACGACAGCAAAGTTTTTGATGATTTCCAATGGGAGTTTGATAGATTGGCCAAGCAACATAAAATTCAATTCAAGTACATATTATAATGAAAACCCCCTTCAAACCAGGAACGCTGATTTATCCTCTGCCCGCCGTGATGGTCACTTGTGGTGACTGCGAGGAAAACTACAATATCATCACTATCGGCTGGACGGGAACGATTTGCTCCGACCCGCCCATGTGCTATATCTCCGTACGTAAGGAACGCCATTCCCATGACATCATCATGAAGAACAAGGAGTTCGTCATCAACCTGACGACAGAGGAACTGGCTGCCGCCACGGACTGGTGCGGCGTGCGCTCGGGCCGCGACTATAACAAATTCAAGCAGATGCACTTGCACACGGAGCCTGCCCAAATTGTGAAAGCCCCTTTGATTGCCGAATCGCCGTTGAGCATCGAGTGCAAGGTGGTGGAGGTGAAGGAACTGGGTTCGCACGATATGTTCATCGCCGAGGTGGTGGCCATTAATGCGGAGGAAAAACTCATCGACAAGGGTACGGGTGCCTTTCAACTCAACCACGCACGGCCTCTGGCTTATTCCCATGGCAAGTATTACGGCCTCGGTGAGAAAATCGGAGGTTTTGGATTCTCGGTGAAGAAAAAGAAATGATTATGAGACGATTAGCATTTACATTTTTGTTAGCATTCCATTTTTATGCTCATGCCAGTGTGACAGATTCCATTGCAATAGTAAAAGATTGCGAATCTCCCCAAAACCTCATTGCTTCTTTAGTGGACGGCGGTTTTCAGTTGACATGGGATGTGGTTGAGGGTGCTTTGTATTATGAGATGTATCACACTTATACTTATTGGAATAACAACTTTAATTTAGGAGCGACTTTGGCGGAGACAACCTATCAAGGCAATCTTTATTGGCCTTGGGCCGAGAACTCTTATTATGTGGTGGCATATTTCGAGGATGGTTCCGAATGCGCCTCTGATACCGTTTCGTTCGGTCCCGAAGCACTTGATTTTGTCGCTACTGATTTGCAAGGGAAGGAGGTCCATCTGTATGAGATTCTTGATCATGGGCAATATGTTTTCATGGATTTCTTCCACTATACTTGCGGCCCGTGTCGTGAAATTATTCCATACATTGAAGAGTCTTATTATTACTATGGTTGTAATGATAAGGATGTTTTTTATATGGAAATCTCTGGATATGACGACGAGAATTGGTGCCAGCAATGGTGTGAGGAATTTGCTGTGGACTATCCTACCATTAGCAAGAGTAGGGGTGGAGATGCTATTCGTAACGGATTCCGTATCCCAGCCGATCCTTTTGTTATTCTCATAGCACCCGATCATTCAATCGTGTTGCAATCTTGGGGATATGATTTTGGATATGAGGGGATTAATAGTCTTCAATCCATTGTGGATGCCTTTACGCCTTTTGGAATCGAACACAATCAGTGTGATAATGGGTTTGTTGGCAATAGTGGACAATTGTTTGGTGTTTTCCCGAATCCTGCGGATGGATTCGTTACAATCAGTGCAACAGGCCTTATTCGCGTGTATAACTCTCTTGGGCAATTGATGGATTTATTTGTTTCTGAAAATGAACAAGTAAGGATAGAAACAGGCAATTATCCTGAGAGTTTGTATTTTGTTCAAGTTGAAGGTAAAGGATTTGGAAAATTTATAGTAAGACATTGAAAATGCTTGACCAATTCAATGTATATATTAATAGGTATAATCTTATCGCTGAGGGCGACAAGCTCATTCTTGCCCTTAGTGGCGGTATCGATTCGATGGTGCTGGCCGATTTGCTGCTGAAATCGAAGGTGGAGTTTGTCACGGCACACTGTAATTTTCATTTGCGTGGAGAAGAGTCTGACGGTGATGAGAAGTTTGTGCGAGAGTTTACGGAACGGAACGGTATTCAATGTTTTGTAAAGCAATTCGATACAGAACAATATGCAGTTGCGCAAGGCGTTTCCATTGAAATGGCAGCACGTGACTTGCGCTATGCCTGGTTCGAGGAACTGCGACAACAATTAGGTTTCAACAAAATTGTTGTTGCCCATCATGCCGACGACCAAGCCGAAACCTTCTTTATCAATCTGTTGCGCGGTGCAGGTCTCAATGGACTGAAAGGAATGAAACCACAAAACGGGGCGATTATCCGGCCTTTGCTTGGGGTTTCGCGGGAACAGATTCACCAATATGCCCTTGAAAACCAAATTCAATGGAGGGAAGACCATACCAATGCTGAAAGTGTTTATCTGCGTAACAAAATCCGTAATCAGCTTTTGCTCGCCTTTGACGAACTTCAACCCGAAGCTCGGCAGGGTTTATATAAGTCCTTGGAGCATCTTGCTTCGGAAAATGAGCTATATAGGGAATTGCTGAAGAATAAGCTTTCCCGAATTGTTGAGAAGGATGGTGATTCTTTTTGTGTCAGGCTGGATTGCTTCGCTGCGCTCGCAATGTCGCAAAGCGAACAACTTCTTTTTGAATGGTTGCGTCAATATGGTTTCAATACCGACCAATGCCGTTTTATCTTTGAGACGATGGAAGACGGGGTTGGGAACAAATACTTCTCTCCAACCCATCAGTTGGTCATCGGGAGAAAGGAGCTGTTGCTTTCCAAAATCAAATCGGAAACCAATGAAGAAATACAAATTGAGATAGGGGAGGAGGAAATCACATCGCCCATCCATCTGCGTTTCTCAAAGTATGAGAAAACTCTTGATTTTGTCATTGACAAGTCGCCAAACGTAGCTTTGCTTGATGCTGGAAAGATTCCTTTCCCTCTGACCCTGCGGCATTGGCAGCACGGTGACCGTTTCCATCCCTTAGGCATGAAAGGCTCCAAATTGTTAAGCGATTTCTTTGTAGACCAGAAGTTTACAGAGACGCAGAAAGAACAAGTTTTACTGTTGGTTTCTGCTGATGGCGACATTGTTTGGGTGGTTGGATATCGTATTGAAGATAGGTTTAAAGTAACAAATTCAACAAAAACGGTATTTGTTTGCAGACTTGTCAGTTAATTTTTGCGTGAAGCAAGAAAATTTCCTACTTTTGCCCCAAATTCTGAAAATCATGGAGAACAACCTTCCACGTTGGGAACAAAAGTTGAGCAGTTACCGAAAGGCATTGCGCCGTTTGGCTGATGTCGTCAGTGTTGCGAAAACTCGGCAACTGAATGATTTCGAAGCGGATGGGATGATTCAACGATTTGAGTTTACATTTGAATTGGCGTGGAAGTTAATGAAAAGCTATGCTGAGTATCAAGGGACCGATAAGGAAATTATGGGTTCACGAGATGCTATTCGTTGGGCTTATGAAAACAAACTGATTGCGGATAGCAATGTTTGGATGGAAATGATAAAGCGAAGGAATGATACTTCACATACATACGATGAAGATACTGCGGCAGAGGTGGTTTTGAGAATAAAAGACTTCTATTATCAAGCATTTGTGGAGTTTTATGGCAAGATGAAGTCTTTGTCAGAACAACATGAAATGGATTTGTTCACTCAAGCATAAAGCAATGCAATATGGATTGAATGATAGGGAACTTCAAGCAATAAGGCAGACTTTAGCCACTTTTCCGGAAGTGGAGGAGGCTGTCATATATGGTTCCAGGGCAAGGGGAACAAACCGTATCTCATCAGATATTGATATGACATTGAAAGGCAGTAACTTGACTTATCTTCAATTAGCTCTTATCGATGCCAAGATAGACGACTTGTACTTGCCTTATTTTGTTGACCTTAGCCTTTATTCGATGATTAAGGATGAGGATTTGATTGCAAGTATTGATCGTGAAGGCAAGGTCTTGTATAGTAACGCAAATTATGTTGATTATTTGAATAATAAATAGTTAGAATATGAAAAAATACTTTTTCTGCCTACTGATGGCTTTCGTTGCCATCATGCCTTTGAAGACGCAGGCTCAAATTATTGACCCTGTCCAATGGGCGTTCTCCATTCAGGAGGTCAATGAAACCGAGTTTGATGTGGTTGCCACAGCCACCGTTGACCCGCAGTTCCACATCTATTCCACGAAAATGCCAGACCTTGGCCCCTTGCCTACGGCATTCGAGTTTGAACCTTCCGCCAATTATGAAGTGGTGGGTGAGGCAAGAGATGTCAACCCGGGCGAGAAGTTCTACGACGACATCTTTGAAGTCGAGTATGTCCAATTCAAGGGCACTGCCGTCTATGCCCAGCGTCTGAAAAGGCTGACCGAACAACCTTTCACTGTGGTGGGTGCTATCGCAGGTCAAGCTTGCAAGGATGGCAGTTGCGTTCCCGTTTCATCTGATTTTGAGATTAATGTCCCTGGAACCGATGGTTCCACGGTTGCAGAGAATGTGGCCGCTCCCGTTGAAGCATCAAACAATGAGCCTACGGACAAAGGGAAACAGACGCTTAGAGCCGGTGGCGACGATATCGAGTATTTCACTTCGGAAGGTGCCGAAAGTACTGACACCAGCCTGTGGGGCATGATTCTGTCGGCCATCCTGTGGGGTCTCGCCGCCTTGCTCACGCCCTGCGTGTTCCCCATGGTGCCAATGACGGTATCGTTCTTCATGCACGGCGAAGGTGAAAGCAAGAAGGAAGGCCGCTTCAAGGCGTTTATGTACTTCCTCTTTATCGTGTTGCTTTACACCCTGCCTATCGCCATCCTTATTCTGGTCACCTATTTCATCGGTGGCGAGGGCGTGACCTCGGGCATCTTCAACTGGTTGGCGACGAACTGGATTCCGAATTTGATTTTCTTCCTGGTGTTCATGGTTTTCGCAGCTTCGTTCTTTGGAGCCTTCGAAATCACCTTGGGCAGCAATATGCTGAACAAGAGCGACAGCAAGCAGAGCACCAAGAATCTGGGTGGCATCTTCTTCATGGCTTTGACTTTGGTACTGGTGTCGTTCTCCTGCACGGGTCCCATCGTCGGCACGGTGTTGATTCAGTCCACGCAAGGCGCTATCTGGACACCCATCCTTTGTATGTTGGCGTTCTCCATCGCCTTTGCGTTGCCGTTTGCCATCTTTGCCATGTTCCCGAACCTGCTTCAGAAACTGCCGAAGAGCGGTGGCTGGATGAACTCGGTGAAAGTGGTCTTGGGCTTCATCGAAGTTGCCTTGGGCTTCAAGTTCTTGATGACTGCCGACCAAGCCTACGGCTGGGGTCTGCTTGACCGTGAGGTATACCTCGGCCTTTGGATTGTGTGCTTTACTCTGCTGGGCTTCTATCTCTTGGGCAAGATTCGTTTCAAGGGCGAGAAGGAAGTCAAGGAGTTGGGCGTATTCCGTTTGGTGCTGATCATCATCGACTTTACCTTTGTCATCTATATGATTCCTGGAATGTGGGGTGCTCCGTTGAAGGCTCTCTCTGGCTATCTGCCGCCTCAGCAGACCCTCGACTTCAACTTGGATAGAACCATTAAATATGTTGAGTCGCAAATGGATTCTCAAATCTGCGAGGAACCGAAATACGGTGATGTCCTCGAACTGCCTCATGACCTGAGTGGATACTTCGACTACGAACAAGCTTTGAGCTGCGCCCGTGCCCAAGACAAACCTGTCTTCGTCGACTTCACGGGTCATGGCTGCAACAACTGCCGTGAGATGGAGAACAGCGTGTGGAGCGATCCCGAAGTGCTGAAGATGTTACGCGACGAGTATGTGGTAGTGGCCCTCTATGTTGATGACAAGACCCAGATGCCTGAAGAGGACTGGTCCATTTCAACGAAGAACGGCAAGGTCAAGAAGACCATCGGCTCAAAGAACATCGACTTCCAGGAAACCCGCTTCGGTGCCAATGCCCAGCCTTACTATGTGTTGCTTGACAACGACGGCGATATGCTGATGATTCCGCGTTCCTACAGCAAGGACAAAGCCGCTTTCCTCTCCTTCTTGAAGAAAGGTCTCGACAACTACAAGAACGGCAGGAAGTATATCCCCGAAAAATACAAATGACCAGATACAACCTTTTTCAATAGTTGACTAACATGAGAAAACCATTCATTCTTATTCTCCTGCTTTTTGCAGGAACCTGCCTCTTCGCCCAAGGCGAGTTGAAGACTAAGACCATCCATTTGGACAATGGGTTAAAGGTTGTGATGTGTGAAGACCACTCACAACCGGAGATTTACGGTGCTGTCTATGTCCATGCCGGCAGCAAGAACGACCCTGTGGAAGCCACAGGAATGGCTCATTACTTTGAGCATATCATGTTCAAGGGAACAGATAAAATCGGTACGACCAACTGGGATGCCGAGAAAGTCTTCTTGGACAGCATCGACTTGATGTACGACCGTCTGCATGAGACGACCGACGTGGTGGAGAGACAAGCTATCCAACAGAAGATCAATGCCCTGTCACAGAAGTCGGCAGATTATGCCATCCCGAATGAAGTGGATGTCATCCTTACGCAGATGGGCGGCAAGAACCTGAATGCAGGTACCTCTTACGACCAGACCATGTACTACAACACCTTCCCGGCAAACCAACTCTCCAAGTGGATGGACGTGTATGTGGAGCGTTTTCGCAACCCCGTGTTCCGTCTGTTCCAGTCGGAGTTGGAGACCGTGTATGAGGAGAAGAACATGTATGGCGACAACCCCATTTCCGCTTTCCAGGAGTATCTCTTCCGCGAGGCTTTCGGTGAGCATCCCTACGGTCGCCCCGTCATCGGCTATACCGAACATTTGAAGAACCCGCAGACCAGCAAGATGCGTGAGTTCTACAACACTTACTATGTGGCCAACAATATGACCCTTATCCTTGTCGGTGATTTCGATATTGATGCAACCATACCTCTGGTGGCAGAGAAGTTTGGTACATGGCGCAAGGGTGAACTGCCTAAACAGCCTACCTACACCTTGCCAAAGTTCAACGGCCCGACCGTGAAGGAAGTCAAAATGACCCCCATCAAGATGGGCGCATTGATTTTCCCTGGTGTAAAGAACTCTGACCCCGACAATCTTCCTTTGTCCCTTGCCTGCACGATTTTCGCCAATGGTGAGACGGGCTTGATGGACAAACTGATGAAAGACGGCGAAATCATGGCCGCCCTTATGCTGCCCTTGTCTTTGGAGGATTGTGGCGGCAATGTGATGATTTACGTTCCTAAGTTGTTGGGACAGTCGCATGAAAACGCCGAGGAGCTTATCTTTGGCTGCCTTGACCGACTGAAGAAAGGTGATTTCAGTGACGACCTCTTTGAAGCCATGCGTATGAGCATGTTGACAGATCGCCTGAAAGAGACAGAAAGCTTGATTGACTTAGCCAGTCTTTTCCTTGAGATGGAGACTTCGGGGCAGACCTACGAGGAATATCTGGAAGAGACAGAACGGCTGAAGACCATCACCAAAGATGAAGTGGTGGCCATAGCCAACAAGTATTTCGGCAACGACTATTTGGATGTGCGTTCCAAGATGGGTTTCCCTGCCAAGGATAAAGTCGATAAACCCAATTGGAAACCCATCGAGGCCAAGAACACCGAAGCCAAGTCCGATTTCGCAAAGGCTATTGAAGCCCAGCAAGTGCCTGAGGTGGAACCGCAGGTCATCAAGTTCGGCGAAGATGTGGTGATTACCGAGGTCAATGACAGCTTCAAGCTGTTCTCGACCATCAATCCGTGCAACGATATCTTTGATTTGAAGATCGTCTTCAACTATGGTACCGCCAACAACCCTGACTTGAGCCTTGCGGTGTCGTATTTCCAGATGCAGGGCACCACAACGCAATCGCCTGAGGAGTTTGCGCTTCAATTGCAAAAGTTGGGTGCATCGGTTGACTTCTATACTTCTGACAACCAGTTTACGGTGCATCTGACAGGCTTCGAGAAAGATCTCAACGACATCATGGCCTTATGCCACAGCAAATTGCAGAATCCTTCCAATAAGGAGAAATACATCGAGACGCTGGCTGAGGGTGAGAAGACCGGCTTCAGCACCCAACGTGAAGATGCCTCCACTTGGGCGCAGGCAGTCCGTGAGTATGCCATGTATGGCGACCAGTCTAATTACTTGAACCACGCTACCATTAAAGAATGGAGCAAAAAGAGCGGAGAGTCACTCCTGGCCGAAGTGGCTGAAGCCTTGAAATACGACGGTCATGTGCTGTATAGCGGCAATACCGATCCACAGATTGTGGCAAATATGCTCAAGGAGAACCAGTTGGTAAAACCGAGTGCCCAAAAGGGACATGAGAAAGTGTTTGTCGAGAGGAAGTTCTCCGAGCCGCAGGTGTTCATCGCCTCCAACAATAAGTTCCGCCAAAGCAACATCTATTTCTATGTACCGGGCGAGAAACTGAGCATGAAGGACGAGGCTTTGTCCTTGGTGTTCAACAAGTATTTCGGCACCGACATGTATTCCATCGTGTTCCAGGAAATCCGTGAGTTCCGCTCTTTGGGTTATACGGCCTACGGCTATTATACCTATGACTATATGGAACGTAAGCCTGGCAGCCTCTACGGCTTCTTGGGCACACAGTCCGACAAAACCATTGATGGCATGAATGCCTTCAGAGACTTGATTGTCAATATGCCGGTGCGTATGGAGAAATTCAATGCATCGAAAGAGGCCTTGCTGAAGGCGCGCTCCAGCGATTATGTCAGTTTCAGAAATATCCCTGCTTCGGTGCAGAACTGGATGAAGAAAGGCTACGACCGTGACCCGCGTGGCGAGGTGACCGAAATTATCCGCAATACCTCGTTTGAAGATGTCCAGAGTTTCTACGACCGCATGATTAAAGACCGTCCCGTGGTCATCATGATGTCGGGTAACCAAAAGAAAATCGACAAGAAGGAACTGGGCAAGTTTGGAACGGTGACCAAACTGAAATACAAAGACATCATCAAGGAATGACAAAAGGAAAAAAGGAAGAGCCGATTGACTCTTCCTTTTTGCGCTGCTAGGCCTCTTGTTTTTGTCATTTATCTGGTTTGTTATTTCGCTATTTCAGCAAAATGCTGGTAGAAAGCGATAATCGTCTCGATGCCCTTGTAGAAGTGGTCGAGGCGGTAGTTCTCGTTGGGGGAGTGGATGGCGTCCTCGCCGAGGCCGAAGCCCATGAGGATGGACTTGATGCCCAACACTCTCTCAAACTCGGAGATGATCGGGATGCTGCCGCCTGAACGCATCGGGATGGGCAGTTTGCCGTAGGTCTCCATATAGGCGGCTTCGGCAGCCTTGTAGGCCGGAAGGTCGATGGGGCAGCCGTAGGCTTGTCCACCATGCAACGGGGTGACCTTCACAGTGACGTACTTAGGAGCCATTTTCTCCAAGTGGTTCTTCACGAGTTTTGCAATCTTCTCGTGGTCTTGGTTGGGCACCAGACGGCATGAGAGCTTGGCGTATGCCTTGGAAGGCAACACGGTCTTGCTGCCCTCGCCAGTGTAGCCGCCCCACATACCGCAGAGGTCGAAGGTGGGACGGATGCCCACACGCTCAATCTTGGTGTAGCCCTTCTCGCCACGCAACGCCTTCACGCCAAGACTTTCCATGTAGGCTTTCTCATTGTAAGGCGCCATGTTCAAAAGCTGACGCTCGCGGCGTGAGCAATTGACCACGTCATCATAGAAGTGGGGGATAGTGATATGGTTGTTCTCATCCATACACTTGGCAATCATCTCGCACAGCGTGTTCAATGGGTTGGCCACGCTGCCGCCGAAGAGACCGGAGTGCAAGTCGGCGTTGGGACCGGTGACTTCAATCTCCCAGTAGGCCAAGCCGCGCAAACCGGTGGTGATGCTCGGTACATCAGATGCAATCATCGAGGTGTCGGACACCAGAATGACATCGGCTTTCACCAGTTTCTTGTTTTTGACAATCCACTTGGCGAGGCTACCCGAACCGATTTCCTCTTCGCCTTCGAGCATGAACTTCACGTTGCAGGGGAGGGTGTTGGTCTTCACCATCGTCTCAAAGGCTTTGGCGTGCATGAACGACTGTCCTTTGTCGTCGTCGGCACCGCGAGCCCAAATCTTGCCGTCCTTGATGACAGGCTCAAAGGGGTCGGTGTGCCAAAGGTCGATGGGGTCGACGGGCATCACGTCGTAGTGGCCGTAAACCAGCACGGTGGGCAGTTTCGGGTCGATGATTTTCTCGCCGTAGACGATAGGGTTGCCTTCAGTGGGCATCACCTCGGCCTTGTCGGCACCGGCGGCCAAGATGGCGTCGCGCCAGTATTCGGCGCATCGAATCATGTCGGGCTTGTGGGCCGATTCTGAGCTGATGGAAGGGATTCTGATTAAGTCGAAGAGCTCCTCAAGGAAACGCTCTTTATTGGCTTCAATGTAGTTGTTTGTGATGAGCATAAGCGTTGTATTTAAATAAAGACTCGCAAAGATAAGGATTTATTTTGAAATCATTCGGAATGTACTTGCATAAATCTAAATTGTTTATCTTTGCAGGCGAAGTTATTCGGGTGAAACAATAAAATAGGAGGATTAAATATGGCGACTATCACATTGACAACCAAAAACCAATTTGAATTCGATGCGGTTATTGCCTTTCTTAAGGCACTAAAAATCAGATGTAAAGTGTCTGATAACTTACTGGATGAAGAAGCTGTCGACATAGCTCGTAGCGTTGAAGGGGTTAAGAATGGAACGATAGGCACAAGGCCACTTTCGGCATTATTACAGGAGCTATGAGTTACCAGATTGAAACCATTGCAAAGTTTGACAACCAACTGAAGGCTCTTGCAAAAAAATATCCTTCCATTTTGGAAGACATTTCGACATTGGCTGTGAAATTGTCGGAAGACCCATTTATAGGTACATTGCTTTTCAATGATGTCTACAAGATTAGATTGAAAATCGCATCCAAAGGCAGGGGAAAAAGTGGCGGTGCGCGGGTTATCTATTTCAATCTCTTTGCCCAAAAAGATGTGGACAAAGTGATTCTGATTGCGATATACGACAAGGGCGATCAGGAATCTATGAGCGATAAGGAGATTAAAAAGGCTTTGAAAACAATTCAGGAATAATATGTTTCCTATCAAATAACACAAGCCCATGAAAGAACTGCTAACACGTACCGTCTCCGGCTTGATATTCTGCCTTATCTTGCTCGGTTGCATCCTGTTTTCTCCGTATAGCTTCGCCTCGCTGGCCTTGCTGGTCGTTGCCATCGGCTCGTTCGAGATGGCGCGGCTGCAGGGGGTCACGCAACCCTTATATATAATAAAAGGTGTAGGACTGGTCGGTGCGGCGTATGCCGTGGCCGCTTTGGTGGGGCTTGGCGTACTCGACCACAAGTGGCTATTGGTTGAAATCCTGATTCCCTTCCTCTCGTTCCTCATGGCTTTGTTTTCCACAAAGTATAGCTTCAAGCAACTGTCGGCCTACGTCCTCGGTGCCGCGTTCTTCCTCGCCCTTCCGTTCGCGCTGATGGTGTGGATGTACCGCCCCGATTTGTTTGCTGAGCTTGCGGGTTCGAGGCTCATCATCCTGACGTTTTGCACCCTATGGGTCAACGACATCTTTGCCTATCTGACCGGAAGACTTCTGGGTCGGCACAAGCTCTTTGAGCGCATCTCACCCGGAAAGACCATTGAGGGCAGTCTGGGCGGCTTGGTGTTTACCTTGACAGGCATTCTTGTGTTCAGTCATTATTGCGACTGGCTGCCTTTCCATGAGGCTCTTGGCATCGGACTGATTGCCGTCGTGCTCGGCACCCTTGGCGACCTGTGCGAGTCGATGCTGAAACGTCAGGCTGGCGTGAAGGACTCGGGCAAACTCATCCCCGGTCACGGCGGTGTCTTGGACCGTTTCGACTCGGTTGTGTTCAGCGTACCGTTTATTTTCGTTTATTTGCTGCTGGTATGAAGATTCACAAAAGACTACACGAAGAGGGAACGAAAGCCATCCTGATATCCCTCGCTTTTGTTCTGGCGATTACGTTAGCTGTCAACTGGTTATGGTCGTCGCAAACGGTTTGGCATTATCTCCTTTATGCTTTCCTATTAGTGGTTCTCGTCCTGACCGTCCGCTTTTTCCGCGTCCCCATTTGGCGGAAAACGACCTTGGTGGAGAATGCCGTGCTCAGTCCTGCCGATGGGGTGGTGGCAGCCAACGAGGAAGTGCTTGAGGATGAATACTTCCACGACCGCCGCCGACAGATTTCCATCTTCATGTCGATTTACGATGTGCATATCAACTTCTTCCCCTTCGACGGCGAGGTGAGCTACTACAAATACCATCCGGGCAAGTTCCTGCTGGCTTTCAAGCCCAAGTCGTCGACCGACAACGAGCACAACACGATTATCTTGAAAGACAAGAAAGGCCGCGAGGTGATGGTGCGACAGATTGCCGGATTCGTGGCGCGGCGCATCGTATGCGACCTGCAGGCTGGCGACGAGGCCTTGGTGGGGGAGGAACTGGGCATGATACGTTTCGGCTCGCGGGTCGATGTGTTCCTTCCCTTGGATGCCGACGTCAAGGTGAAGATAGGGGACAGGACCATCGGCAAGGAGACCGTGTTGGCGGTGTTGCGGTAAGCATTTTCTTATTATTATCATTGGAACAGACACACGCGGTGTGTCCCTACAGCGGATGGGTCGTAGGGACGCACCGCGTGCGTCCGAAAAAAAATCAATGAAAATAGGGTTTCCCAATTAGTGGAATAAAAATTCCATGCCTTTGGATTTTTATTCCAGAAGGTTTATGTATTTTTGCCTCGATAAAGTTAGTATACCAAGTTAGGTAAAGTTAGTATACCAAGTTAGGTAAAGTTAGTATACTAAGTTAGGTAAAGTTAGTATACTAAGTTAGGTAAAGTTAGTATACTAAGTTGGGTAAAGTTAGTATACTAAGTTTAGGTAAGAAAGTATACTAAGTTTGATAAAGAAAGTATACTAAGTTTGATAAAGATAGTATACTAAGTTTTAAAAGGAAAGAATACTAAGTGATATAAACCTTTAATACATAATATCATGGCAAAGGTAAAATGGCGTTGCAGAGAATTTGTCCCTACAAGCAACATGGAAGGAAGAAACCATAGTTTCTACGCTGAAGCAGTAATCAATTCAGAACTCACCAACGAAGAACTCGCCAGACGCATTCAGGCCCGCACTGGCTTTAAGAGCTACGAGGTGCAGGCTATCATCGCTGCTATCGCCGAGGTGGTGGCCGAGGAGGTACTGGAGAGCAACCGCGTCAGCCTGGCCGACAACAAGGGTACCAAGATGGTGAGCATTTATCCAAGAGTGAGCGGCTCGGTGAGTGATGCCGATATCCTCAAGGAAACCACCGCAGCCCACGAGGTCGACCCCACGGTGCCCGTCCGCAGCGTGGCCGAAGAATCTGACCTGACGGCTGACCGCCTCACTTGGACGCTGGGCGCGACGATGGGCATCAAGTACAGCAAGCGATTTGCCCACGACAAGCAGGCACAGAAAGTTTAGGTGATAATAGACCTGACAAAATGATTGCGTGATTCTACCGAATCTCCAACACTCGATGCACCTGTAGCGAAAGCCGCCAGCCGGGATGCGTCATCACCGCCTCGACGCAGGCTTTCATGTTGGCCGCCCGCTGCACGGCATCCTCGCAATAGCAGGGCTGTAGGAAACGGTGGCGGGCCTCGATGCTGTCGTATTGCGAAAGGTCCTGACCGAGATAGACTACCTTCAGTTCGTCGCATCGTTGCAGCAGGCAGGGCTCTGTGTCGCCACCCTCGAAGGCGGTCTTCGGCGAAAGGGTCACCCAGTCCAGGTTGGAGGGTAGGGGACGGGTGCCGTTGGTCTCGATGGCAATGCGCTTGCGGGTTTTTTGCTTCAGTTCCTCAACAAACGCCTCGTCAATGAAAAGGGAAGGTTCGCCGCCCGTCAGTACGACGAGCGGAGCGAGGGGATACTGATTGATTTCGTCGACAATCTCCTGCAGTGACATCATCGTGCCTTGCTGATGCTGCGTGTCGCAGAAGGCGCAGCGCAGGTTGCAGCCGCTGAAGCGCACGAAGACGGCGGGCGTTCCGCTGTGGTAGCCCTCGCCCTGCAGGGAGTGGAATATTTCGTTTATCCGATACATAAGGAACTACGAATGACACGAATTTGACGAATCATTTTCGTGCCATTCGTTCAATTCGTGGTTTTAATAATCAATCGAAAGTTTGCGGTGCGTCGTCCTTGATGTAGGAGGCCTTGTTGTCGCGCGACTCCCATACGTCGGCGCGGTAGCAGTTCGGGACGGTGTCCACAATCCATCGGGCCAGGTTCTCGGCAGTGGGGTTGAAGTCAAGCACCTCGTTGAGGTTGGTATGATCAATCCTGCCGTGAATCAATCGTTTGATTTCGGTGAAGTCGCACACCATGCCGTTGCTGTCGAGCTTTTCGGCGCGGCAATAGACGTTCACTTTCCAGTTGTGCCCGTGCAGGTTTTCGCACTTGCTCTCGTAGTCGAGATACAATTGGTGGCAGGAGGATATTTCCAGGGTTTTTCTTACGTAGTACATTTTTAGTTGAGAGTTGAGAGTTTAGAGTTGAGAGTTGAGAGTTGAGAGTCAGTTGATAGTTGATAGTTGATAGTTAAGAGTTTTAAGTTGTTCAATTATCAGTTGTAGGGCTGTCACATCGTGGCAGCCGTATATCATGTTTTATGATTCGTATTCGGTTTTGTCTTCAATCCCGGCGGCGCGGAGGGCCTCGATGCGTTCGCGGCAGGTGCCGCATTTGCCGCAGTGTTTCTCGCCGCCCTTGTAGCAGGAGTAGGTCTCGCTGTAGTCCAGTCTCAAAGCCTTTCCGTGTTCGGCGATTTCCTTCTTGCTCAAATACGTGTAGGGTGCAAAGACCGTGACGTTTTCATACGTCCCCGCCGAGGTGGCCTCCGACATGGCTTTGACGAAATCTGGACGGCAGTCGGGATAGATGGTATGGTCGCCGGCATGGTTGGCAATCATCACCCGTTTCAGTCCGTTGCTCTCGGCGATGCCTGCGGCGATGGCCAACATGATGCCGTTGCGGAAAGGCACCACCGTTGACTTCATGTTCTCGTCGTTGTAGTTGCCTTCGGGGATGTCTGCGGCGGTCATCAGCAAGGCACTCTTGAAATAGCGGTGCATAAACTCAAGCGGAATGCTGATGTGCTTGATACCCAAGCGCTGGCAATGCGTGACTGCACACAAACGCTCGCGTCCGTTCTGCGTTGAGCCGTAGTCGAAGGTGATGGCCAGGGCGATTTCGTCCTTGAACTCGTAGAGCATCGTCGTCGAGTCCATGCCGCCTGAGATGATGATTACTGCGTCCTTCATATTAGTTAAGAGTTAAGAGTGAAGAGTTAGGAGTTGTGGAAACTGGCCAAGAGGCGTTGCTTCACTATGTCTTGATGTTCAGTGTCGCCGTAGTTGGCGAAGGGCTTGATGGAGATGCCGCCGCGAGGCTTGAACAGCCCGATGACCTCCAAATACTTGGGATCCATCAGCCTGACCAAATCCTTCATGATAATATTGACGCAGTCCTCGTGGAAGTCACCGTGATTGCGGAAACTGAAGAGATAGAGCTTGAGGCTCTTGCTCTCCACCATCAGCGTGCGGGGGATATAGTTGATGATGATGTGCCCGAAGTCGGGTTGGCCCGTCTTGGGGCACAGCGAGGTGAACTCAGGGCAGTCCAAAGTCACAAGGTAATCGTTCTCAGGATGCTTGTTCTCAAACGTCTCCAGTACCTCGGGCGTATAGTCATAACTATAGTGGGTGTTTTGGTTGCCCAACAGCGTCACGCCTTTTAGTTCTTGTTCGTTTCTTGACATGGGATGATAGTTTTTATGCGCTTTGCAATTCCGTTCCTAATAGGTGCAAGGTGTAGCGAATCTGTTGAAGCCGTTGCTCGCTCGGCTTGGAGATACCATAAATGTAACGGGCTAGCAGGCTCTTGTTGATGCCGATGGCTCGTGCCACTTCCGAAACATTGAGCCACGGAAAACGCTTGAACATGTCAGCCACTTCATTTTGTCCATTCGGCTCACTTGTCTCATAAAAACTCGAAATGTGCATATCGGCATCCAAGGTTTCCCAACGGATAGAAGTGCCTTCTGTATCAATAGTATAGTCGTTACGTTGTTCCATCGAGGCCTCTTTCAATTCAGGATAAGCCTCCAAAGGGCGACTTAAAACGCAGCCTTCTGTCGTCTTCAAGTAGATTCTTTTTTCGTCAAACCAGATGTTCTTTATCTTTTCCATAGCCTGTGATTGTTTAGTCAAACCTTTTGTGCCATTCCGCAATAAAATCGTCACGATAGATCAAGGAAGTGTCGATTGCCTTTTTGAGTTCCTGCTCTTTCAAACCATGGTTGTAGACCAATTCAATGGCAGGCTCCAATGCAATTTTGGCCTTCTTTCCGTTGCAATCCACATGCACATGGATAGGCTGATGCTCATCCAAGTAGAAGAAGAAACGCATTCCAAAGGTTATCAGTAGAGTAGGCATAGCAGAATTTTAGTGCAAAGATAGGTATAAAATATTATACCCGCGATAATTTGCTGCAAAAGTAGGAAAATGTTGGGAATCCTCTAAAATGATGACAAAATAAAAAGAGACGGCGCAAGATGCACCGTCTCAAACTTATTACAATTAGTAATCCTCAGCATCCCGAAGTGGCTCGCTCCAGTCGCTTCATAATCGAGAAGATGAACACGGCTGAGAGGAGGCAGAGCACAACGAGCACGCCCCAGACCATCCATAGCGGCATACCAGTGCCCCAGATGCGGGCGATGACGCTGGTGAGGTAGTTGCCGATAGCGGTCACACAGAACCACATACCCATCATCATACCTTTATATTTAGGCGGAGCCACCTTAGTAACAAAAGAGATACCGATGGGACTCAACAGCAACTCGGCGAAAGTCAGTACGAAGTAAGTGCTGATGAGCCAGTTGGGCGAGACCAAGGTACTGCTCACACCACCTTGTGCCTTCAGTTCGGCAGGACTGGCCAAGGGGAAGGAACAAATCACAAGGATGAGGAAACCGAGGGCTGCGACAATCATACCCAAACCAATCTTGCGCGGCGAGGAAGGCTCCTTGCCTTTCTTTGCCAAGGCACCGAAGACTGCCATCGAGACGGGCGTCAGGGCGACCACAAAGAAGGGATTGAACTGCTGGAACTGCTGCGGAAGCACGTTAATCGGGTCGGGCATGACTCTATAGATTGTAAATGCCAGAATCCATAGCATGGTCGTTACACCACAAAGGATGCCTCGGTTCAAAGGCTTCGTTGCTTGAATGGCTCCAAACATCGTATAAATCGAGATGGCGATCAAGGTCAACGACCAGATATTAAAGCCGAAGCGAGTGAAGCCGCTCACGGTGCTTTGCGTGTAGTCGCGGGCAAAGTAAGTCAGGCAAAGACCGGCCTGCTGGAACGACATCCAGAAGAAGATGACCACAGCGAAGACCATCACCAGGGCAGTGATGCGCTCGCGGGTCTGCTCTTTCGAGAGTTCCACCACGTTCACGGTGGTGCTTTCCATTGCCTTGGCTTGCTTGGTGTTCACGTCGGCGTGTTTGAACCAGTTGCGGCAGCACAGGTAGATGCCCATGGAGAGAATCAGCGAGAGGCAAGCCACGCCGAAACCATAGTTATAGGCACCCGACAAAGCATCGATGTAGTTGTTGGCAAACGCCGTCAGGTTGTTGATGTCGCCGCCTTGCTGCACGGCCAACGCCTCGAAAGTGGATAAGGCTTCGGGGGTGATGGTACCGTCCAAATATTGGTGTGCCAACGAAGGAATCTGCGGCACATAGCTGAAACCAGCCTTGCCGAGGAACAAGTCCGTCACCTTGGTGGCGGTGATAGGTGCAAACATCGAGCCAATGTTGATGGCCATATAGAACAGACTGAAGCCGTTGTCGCGGAAAGCGCTGTACTTGGCCTCGTCATAGAGGTTGCCCACCATCACCTGCAGGTTACCCTTGAAGAGCCCCGTACCGATGGCGATGAGTCCCAAAGCGGAAAACATGGTGACTTTGGCTGTGGCTGTTGCCATAGGAACAGCCAGGAGCAGGTAACCGAGGAACATGACCACGATGCCCGACTTTACCATCTTGCCGTAGCCGAAACGGTCGGCCAGCATACCGCCGATGAGGGGCATGAAGTAGACACATCCGAGGAAGATGCCGTAGATATTACCGGCTTGTGCTTCGTTGTAGCCGAACTTGGCCTGCAGGAAGAGCACGAAGATGGCCAGCATGGTGTAGTAGCCGAAGCGCTCGCCCGTGTTAGCCAATGCGAGGGCGTATAGCCCTTTGGGATGACCCTTGAACATAGTTGGTAGTTGTTAGTTGGTAGTTTACAGTTATTAGTTGTCAGTTGTTCAGTGATATGGAAAAGGCTTGCTTGCGCAAGCCCTTTCCTTGTGATACCTTAATATTAATTACTCAGTCACTCTTTCGAGCCACTTCACCATACCGAACATGACCGTCATGGAGACGAGGCAGATGGCGAGGAACACACCCCAGCACTTCCAGATGTCCCAAGCGTTGAGCATGATAGGTCCAACGAAAATGAAGAGGTTGCCGATAGCGGTGGCACCTAACCACAAGCCTTGGCAGAGACCCACCATGTGACGCGGAGCCACCTTCGAGACGAAGGACAGACCCAGCGGAGAGATGAACAACTCGGCCACGGTGAGGAAGAAGTAGGTGACAATCATGACCCAAGGAGCAGCCTTGGCCAATCCAGCTTGCATCATCTGAGCGGCATCCATAGCACGGAATTCATCGCCCGAAGGATAACCCTTCACGATGGAGAAGATCATCAGGAAGAGGTAGGCGCAACCGGCCAGACCCATACCATAGGCAATCTTGCGAGGTGTGGAAACGGGTTTGCCCTTGCTGGCCAACACGGCAAAGATACCCATGACTAGCGGGGTAAGAATGATAACGAACAGGGGGTTCAGAGCTTGCCAGATTTCAGGAGCAATGCTTGACGAATCCACGAAATCGCGGGCGAACACCGACAGCGATTGACCATTCTGGTGGAACGAGAGCCAGAAGAACACGGCAATGCCCAACACGGCGAACAAAGCAGCCATACGCTGTTTGATTTCCTTGGCCATAGCAGCCTTCTCTTCAGCAGAGTAACCTGCAGTCTCAGTAGCCACCTTCTTGGCGGGTTGCGGGAACTTGTTCTTTTGGGTGAAGAAGATAATCAGCGAAATCAACATGGCGGCCACTGACACGAAGAAGGAGAAGTGGACACCTTGGTTGAAGGTCAGGATGTAGTCGGAGCAGAACTGAGTCAGGTTGTCGCCGTAGTTGGCGGTAGGAAGCACCGAATTGGCCATAGTTTCCGTGAACTTTTGCGTCACGGTGCCGTCAGCGAGATATTGATGGCAAAGTGCCGACATATCAGCATTGTAGATGAAGTTGTGAGCTTTCAGCCACCATTCACGCAGCATGGGAGCCACGAAGGGGGCAATCACACCACCGATATTGATGAACACATAGAAAATCTGGAAACCACTGTCGCGCTTGTCTTTGGCCACAGCCAGAGCCTCGGGGCCTTTCTTGGCAGCTTCGGCCTCGAAGTTGTCGTACATCTGACCGACGAGAGCTTGCAGGTTGCCCTTGAACAGACCGTTACCGAAAGCGATGCAGAGCAAGGCGAAGCAAGTGAAGACGAGGATACCCATCCATTTGCCATTACCATCGGCGATAATGCCGTTGGCATCCTGGCTGAACAGCGGGATAGCCATGCCCACATAACCGAGGGCCATGATAATCAAACCCCACTGGATGGTGCGGTGATAGTTCTGGGTACGGTCAGCAATGATACCGCCCACCAGACTCAGCACGTAAATGCCGAAATAGAACACCGAGTAGATGATACCGGCGGTGGCATCGGGCAGACCGAACTTCGACACGATGAACAGCAACAGGATAGCGTTCATGATGTAGTAGCCGAAACGCTCGCCCATGTTACTTAATGCGGCTGCAATCAAGCCTTTAGGATGTTCTTTCTTAGCCTTTGAAAGGTAGAAGAACAGGAATGGGATGACCACTGCAAGGATGCAGATGAAGATCACCATTGTGACATTGGTTTGTAGTAATACCATAATTTTATGAATTTAATTAATGATAGATTTCTATTTTTCCAACAGCGGACAAAGATAGGGAAAAATGTTTTGCAGAAGCAAAAATGAAGAAAAAAGTCTGTGCATAGCTGAAAAAACACTACTTTTGCACCTCATTTTTACGACTATGGAAATCAGTAGCAAATACAGCCCTTCAGAAGTTGAAGGCAAATGGTACGAACACTGGATGGACAAGAACTACTTCCATTCCACACCCGATGAACGCGAACCCTATACCATCGTGATTCCGCCGCCCAACGTGACCGGCGTGCTTCACATGGGTCACATGATGAACAACACGATTCAGGATATCCTCATCCGTCGCGCCCGTATGCAGGGCAAGAACGCCTGCTGGGTGCCCGGCACAGACCACGCTTCTATCGCTACTGAAGCTAAGGTGGTGAACAAGCTGGCGCAACAAGGTATCAAGAAGACCGACATAGGTCGTGAGGAGTTCCTGAACCACGCTTGGGACTGGACCCACGAACATGGTGGCATTATCCTCAAGCAGTTGCGCCGCCTCGGCTGCTCCTGCGACTGGGAACGCACCTCGTTCACTATGGACGACATCCGCTCGAAGAGCGTCATCCGCGCTTTTGTCGACCTATATAATAAAGGTCTTATCTATCGCGGTGTCCGTATGGTCAACTGGGACCCGAAAGCTTTGACGGCTTTGAGCGATGAGGAAGTAGTCTTCAAAGAGGAACATAGCAAATTGTTCTACCTTCGTTACTACCTCCACGAGGACGACGGCACAGGTGCTACAGGTGCTGAAGGAGAGATTATCCACACTGACGAGCAAGGTCGCCGTTACGCAGTGGTAGCTACCACTCGCCCCGAAACCATCATGGGCGATACCGCCATGTGCATCAATCCCGCCGACCCGAAGAACCAATGGCTTCGTGGAAAGAAAGTCGTGGTGCCGTTGGTCAACCGCGTGATTCCCGTCATCGAGGACGGCTATGTGGACATCGAGTTTGGTACTGGCTGCTTGAAGGTCACCCCTGCCCACGATGTGAACGACTATATGCTGGGAGAGAAGCACAACCTCCAAAGTATCAACATCTTCAATGACGATGCCACACTGAGCGAAGCCGCAGGAATGTATATCGGCATGAGCCGTGAGGACTGCCGCAAGCAAATCATCGTCGACATGAAGGAAGCCGGACTGTTGGAGAAGATTGAGGACTATAATAATAAGGTGGGCTATTCAGAGCGTACCAACGTGCCGATTGAGCCGAAACTTTCCATGCAGTGGTTCCTCAAGATGGAGCATTTGGCCGACATCGCTTTGAAGCCTGTGTTGAATGGAGACATCAAGTTCTATCCCGCGAAATACGTCAACCTCTACCGCCATTGGTTGGAGAATATCAAGGACTGGTGCATCAGCCGTCAGCTGTGGTGGGGTCATCAGATTCCAGCTTACTATCTGCCTGAAGGTGGTTTTGTGGTGGCTGAAACACCCGAAGAAGCCTTAAAACTCGCTATTGAGAAGACCGGCAACAACGACTTGACGATTAAAGACCTGCGTCAGGACGACGATGCCTTGGACACTTGGTTCAGTTCCTGGTTGTGGCCTCTGTCACTCTTCAACGGCATCCTTGACCCCGAGAACGCTGAATTCAAGTACTATTATCCTACCAACGACCTCATCACTGCCCCTGATATCATCTTCTTCTGGGTGGCCCGTATGATTATGGCAGGGGAGGAGTACCAAAATGAAGTGCCGTTCAGGAATGTGTATTTCACAGGTATCGTTCGCGACAAACTGGGGCGCAAGATGTCCAAATCTTTAGGCAACTCTCCCGACCCGATTGAGTTGATTGACAAGTTCGGTGCTGACGGCGTGCGTATGGGCATGATGCTGAGTGCCCCTGCTGGCAATGACATTCTCTTTGACGAATCGCTCTGTGAGCAAGGCCGCAACTTCTGCAATAAGATTTGGAATGCCCTCCGCTTGGTGAAAGGCTGGAACGTGGACGAGAACGCCGCCCAGCCCGAGGCCGCCAAGATGGCCGTGAAGTGGTTTGAGGCACGCTTCAACCAAGTGCTGGACGAGACCAACGACAACATCGACAAGTACCGTTTGAGTGATGCCTTGATGGGTATCTATAAACTCACTTGGGACGATTTCTGCTCGTGGTACCTCGAGATGGTGAAGGCTCCGCAAGGCCAAGGCATCGACCCCGAGACATACAAAGCTACCATACAGTTCTTCGAGCACCTCATGCTAATGCTGCATCCCTTCATGCCATTTATCACAGAGGAGATTTGGCACGCGATTACCGAGCGTAAAGACGGTGACGACATCATTGTTGCCCAACAACCTGCCGTCCAGCCTTTTGACGAGCAAATCCTCAAACAGATGGAGTTCACGCAAGAGGTCATCAACAACGTCCGCAAGGTGCGTTCCGACAAGAACATTGCCAACCGCGAAGCTATCCAACTCGTTGTGATAGAGAAGGGGAGTGCCAACAAGGACTTCGACTGCGTGATTGCCAAACTCTGTAATGTGAGCGAGGTCAGCTACGTGGCTGAGGCTCCCGCCGGTGCTTTCGGCTTCATCGTGGGTAGCACCGAGTTCTTCGTGCCGCTGACAGGCAGTGTTGATGTGGAAGCCGAGATTAAGAAACTCGAAGAGGAACTGAAATACGCTCAGGGCTTCCTGAAGAGCGTAGAAGCCAAGCTCTCCAACGAACGCTTCGTGAATGGCGCTCCCGCCGCCGTAGTGGACAAAGAACGCAAAAAGAAAGCCGACGCCGAGGCCAAGATTGCTGTTATCGAGCAGCAGTTGGCTGGACTGAGAAAGTAATTTTTTCAGCTACGTGAAAAGAATCGGGCTTCATCAATAGTTGGTGAAGCCCGTTTTATTTCCATCATTTTCCGATGCAGAATCTTGAGAATATGGTTCCCAATATCTCGTCTGTGGTAATCTCGCCCGTGATGCTTCCAAGATAGAATAAGGCTTGACGTAAGTCTTGGGAAACCAAGTCGGTAGGAATATTGTCTTCAAGTCCTTGTTGAACTTGTTCCAGACTCAAAGAAGCATTCAGCAACGCTTCGTAATGCCTTATATTCGTCACCAAAGTGGTATCAGAGTGGGTGAGGGGCTGGCTTTGTTTCAGTGCATCGATTAGATTATCTAAGCCCATTCCATGTTTGGCAGAGAGAGTGACTATCAGGATGGAATCGTTGTCGAGATCCTGCTGAAGTTGGATTTTATAGGCTTCGCCTTTGTCGTCCAAAGTATCCACCTTATTAATACATAGAATGAACTGCTGGTGCTGCTGGTCAACTTTGGCTGCAATTTCCCGTGCTGACGAAAGCATAGCATCATAATCCAACGTGGAATCCAACACGCCGATGACAAGCAAAGCCTCCGATATCTTCTTGAAAGTGCGCTCAATGCCGATTTTCTCAATGGTTTCATCAGTGTGGCGCAAGCCAGCGGTATCAATGAAACGATAGAGGACTCCATTGATGTTGAGGGTTTCTTCGATGGTGTCTCTTGTGGTACCAGCGATGTCGCTTACAATAGCGCGGTCTTCACCTAAAAGAGCATTCAACAGGGTGCTTTTGCCCGTATTGGTTTGACCCACAATCGCCACAGAGATACCATTCTTGATGGCGTTACCGAGATGAAACGAATTTTTTAGCCTGTTGACATGATTGAGGGTTTCTTCCAACAAAACCTTCAGCTGACTACGATCGGCAAACTCGACATCCTCCTCGCTGAAGTCCAGTTCAAGTTCCATCAAGGCAGTCATTTCCAATAATTTGGAACGCATCATTTGAAGTTCTTTTGAAAAGCCGCCTTTCAACTGGTTGACAGCGATACGGTGGGCGGCTTCGCTTTCTGAACTGATGAGGTCAGCAATAGCTTCGGCCTGTGCAAGGTCGAACTTGCCATTGATGAAAGCCCTGCGCGTGAACTCGCCAGGCTCTGCCATTCGGCAGCTCATTAAAATGAGAACTTCCAATAACTTCTGTTGGACATATACCGATCCATGAGTACTGATTTCAGCGGTATCTTCACCCGTGAAAGAATGTGGTGCTTTGAAAAACGTCACCAATACTTCATCTAATAACTCACCTTTATAAATAAGATGTCCGTAATAGACCTTATTCGGAACAATTGAGTTGATATCCAATAGTTTACCATTGCATTGCAGCAATGAAGACACTATAGATAGTGCCTCTGGTCCTGAGATGCGTATTACCGCAATAGCACCCATGCCATTTGGCGTAGCAATGGCGCAAATGGTATTTGACATAATATTAGAAAGGCAAATCGTCTACGCTGTCTTCAGTCGGTGGATAGTAGTCGTTAGCAGAAGCTGCTGTAGTTACAGGTGGAGTCTGGTGCATGGATTGTGGTTGAGGTGCGGCGGCGTATGCAGGGGCTTGGGCAGGTGCGGGAGCGCCAACAGGGTCGAAACGCCATACACGGACATCCGTATACCATTTTCCGTTAAACTCACGTGACGAAATCTCAATCTGCGCCTTGATGGTCTGTCCAGGTGCAAATTTCTGTATTTCATCGATTTGGTTTGTCCAACAAATCAAACATACCGTGCGTGGATACTGTTCTTCAGTTTCAATGATGAGTTCCTGCTTCCGCCAAGGACCACGGGCACTGGTGCCTTCAACAAGGTTACCGAGTCTGACAACTTTTCCTGTTATTTCCATAAGTTATGATTATTTATTTCTTTATTTTCCATACTAGAATTGAATTTGCAAAGGTACTTATCATTTTGATTTTGGCAATCAAAAAACGCAATTTTTTGAATTTGGGTTGTAAATTTGCAGATTATATAATAAAAAATAACCACGATTATGTTAAATATAGAATAGGCATAACACTCTACTCGAAGGATGTACTTATTGATATACGGGCTTATTATCAAGCCCATAGTAACAAACCTCCACAAATAATAAGTCCTGTGACAAATAAATCAATGATGCAGAACCCCATGATGTCCTTAGCGTTCAATTTGGCAATAGCTAACGCTGGCAAAGCCCAGAATGGTTGAATCAAATTGGTCCATGCATCTCCCCAGGAAATGGCCATTCCAGTTAAACCAGGGGCAACACCTAAAGCTGCACCCGCCGAGAACATAATGGGTGCCTGAATGGCCCAGTGACCACCTCCCGATGGAACAAACATATTCAAAATAGCCGCACAGAAAAAGGTAAACAACGGATATGTTTTGGGCGTACTAATCGAAACGCAGGCATTGCTAATCACTTCGCCCAAGCAAATACCCGATTCACCGACACCTGTGATGATGCCCATGATGCCCGCGTAAAACGGGAACTGCAACAAAATACCAGCAGCACCGCCTACCGACTTGCCAAAGGCTCTTACATAAGCCAATGGCGTACCATGCAAAATAACTCCCAAAAATAGGAACAGCATGATGACAGCGCCTAAATCGAAAGTGCCACCCTTGAAGAATAGATGGATGACGAGATACGACAAGCCCAACAAAGCAATAATCAGCGAAAGAACGCGGCTGTTTTCCAATTTCTCTGACGGTGTAGTGGGCTTGGGCTCAGGTTTGGCTTCTTCCTCATAGAGCAACGATGGCTCAATGGAAACTACTTGATTTCCTTTGGGATGCATCAATGAATTGACAACAACAATCGCTATAATGACAACCGCAACCATTATCAGATTCTGTGGTGCCAGAATAGTTTGGCTTATGGGAACTGGGTCGACCAATGCTCCTTGAGTGACTTTTTCCAAATTAGAGGTTGAAGTGGCCATCGTCAGCGGGATAGAACCTGAGAGACCTGCGTGCCATACAACGAAACCGCTATAGGCTGAAGCAATGAGTAGACGATAGTCGACGCCCTTAAGCTTCTTGGCAATCTCTTTGGCAAAGATAACACCTACAATAAGTCCAAAGCCCCAGTTAAGCCAACAGGCGACAGCCGAAATGCCCGTTACTAAAGCAATGGCACCAGCTGGAGTCTTAGGCAATGCCGCCAATGCGCTGATGCCCCGCTTGATGGACGGTGCGGCAGCTAAAGCCGATCCAGTTACCAGCACCAGGGCCATCTGCATGGCAAAAGCCAGAAGCGACCACACACCGTTGCCCCAATGCTCCACAACTTCCATTGGAGTCTGGTGACAAATCGGCATAGCAATAATGAAGGCAATCAGTGTTAGTACAACGGCGAAAATAAAGGGTTCAGGAAGGTATTTCTGAACAAGTTTTACACAGAATCGGATGAGTTTTTGGAACATAGTTTTCAGTTGATAGGATTCGTATTTGGATTATTAGAACTATCGTAAAGGATAGTGTCAGGATATTCGACTGCTTCGAGAAATAGAGCATGGGCAGGCACTGAAGTCCCCGCTTCGCATCGGTCTTTTCTCTCGATTACTGCACGGAACTCTTCTAAGGTCATGCGCCCCTTCCCTATTTCCAACAAGGTGCCGACAATGGCCCTTACCATATTGCGCAGGAATCGGTCAGCTTTGATACGAAATACCAACAGGCCGTCCTGCTCAAACCAACGCGCCTCCATGATTTTGCAGTTGTTGGTCTTTACTTGGGTGTGCACTTTTGAAAAACTTGTAAAGTCTTCGTATTCAAACAGAATGTTTGCTGCTTCCTGCATTTTCGGCACATCCAGGTCTCCATACAAAAAGTAAGCGTCATGGGTATGGAATGGGTTTTTCGTGCGGGTAATATAATAATGGTACGTGCGCGAAAAGGCGTCGAAACGGGCATGTGCCTCTGAAGGTACCTGCCAAAGACGGTAAACCACAATATCATCGGGGAGGAAAGCATTGAGTTGGTGAACCATCTTCTCAGTATCTCCGATGGGCTTCTCAATATCAAAATGGGCGTAATAATTGCGTGCATGAACCCCCGTGTCGGTTCGTCCGCAACCTGTAACAGCCACCGATTGCCCAAATTTGAGGCTCAGGCATTGCTCCATGGTTTCTTGCACACTTTCCGAGTGCGGTTGGATCTGATAACCATGATAACGGCTGCCGTTATAGGCGATATGAATGAAATAGCGCGGCATGGGTTGCGATTTGAACCGCGCAAAATTACGGAATTATTCTGGGTGCGCGAATAGATTTTTCGGTTTTATACTTGCCAATCGCTGAACATTTCTTATTTTTGCAGCGATATTTGGAGAGAACCTCAATGGCTCTCCTGTTGTTTCACGAAATTATAATTTATGGATTTCAACCCTATTAGCGTCAATGTAAGTTCCGAAATTGGCAAACTGCAACATGTTCTGGTCCACATGCCCGGACTTGAAATCGAGAACATGACCCCCGAAGACGCTCATCTTTATTTGTTCAGCGACATCCTGAACATGCAAGTGGCACAAAAAGAGTATGGATATTTCAAGCGCGTACTGCAAAAAGTCGCCCAAGTTCACGAAGTCAGCGATCTTCTGGCTGACATCCTTGTGGAAGAACGCATCAAAAACACCCTTGTCGACCGCATCTGCAAAGCCGAAGACCGCCTTTTGATTGCCGACTACCTCAAAGGATTGCCCCCCGCTGACTTGGCGAAGCAACTCATTGAAGGTGTACGGATGGATTGCATTTCCTCATACAAAAAAGAGAAATACCTGTTACGCCCCCTGCCCAACCTGTTTTTCATGCGCGACGCTTCGTTCACGATGTTCGACAACCTCATGATTAGCAATATGGCTTCGCCGGTGCGTGCACGCGAATGCATCATCTTGGACACCCTCTATAACCTGCATCCCATGTTTGAAGCCAAGGTTGTAAAGCCAGCCTTTGACTATGATGTGCACGGTATTGGTACTGTGGAAGGCGGCGATGTGCAAATCATCCGCGACGATGTGGTCATCTGCGGTCTGGGTGCACGTACCAATATGCACGGCGTGGAAGGTTTGGTCGAGCATCTGAAGACGAAACCGGGCGTGAAGCACCTCATCTTCCAAGAATTGCCCCTCACTCCAGATTCGTTCATCCACTTGGATATGGTGTTCACTATGCTGAATGTCGACAAGTGCATGGTTTATGAACCTGTAATCATGAATCCTGCCTTCAAGACCTTCCATATCACCATCGATGGACAGAAAGCCGTTGGAAAGGAAGTGCCGGATCTGGTCGCCGGATTGAACAGTATTGGCTTTGAGCTTGAGCCTGTATTTTGTGGTAACGGCGATGACGACTTCGCTGCCCGTGAGCAATGGCACAGTGGCTGCAACTTCTTCTGCCTTGAGCCTGGCAAGTTCATTGGCTACGGGCGTAACTACCATACGCTGCAGGCCCTTAATGATGCTGGCTTCAACGTGGTAACTGCTGCTGATGTGGTGAACAATAAAGTCAACTTGGAGAAGCAAAACAGGTGCATCATCGCTTTTGAAGGCAACGAGCTTTCAAGAGGTGGCGGCGGTGCCCGTTGCATGACGATGCCGCTGCAAAGAATGGCTGTTGACTGGTAACTGACAGTTGTAACTAAGCATAACTAACAAATATACAAATGAAAAGGTTCTTCTTAATCTTAATGGCTGTCATCGCCATCGGTTTTACTGCCCATGCTCAGGAAAAGGAAGTGGAATCCAAGGTCAAGCATCTGACCTATAAGGAGTTCTTGAGCAAGGTTTGGGACTTTGAGAAAGACCCGACGACATTTAAATACAAGGGCAAACTACCCGCCATAGTCGATTTCTATGCCGACTGGTGCGGTCCTTGCCGCCGAGTGGCTCCTATCATGGAGAAGTTGGCTGAGGAATACGATGGACGGCTGCTGGTTTACAAGGTGAATACCGACCAAGAGCGTGAACTCTCCCAAGCCTTCCAAGTGAAAAGCATTCCTATGGTGCTCTTCATTCCAAAAGAAGGACAGCCCATGATGCAAGTCGGGGCTCTGCCCGAAGAAGGTTACCGAAAAGTCGTTGAGGAACAGTTGCTCAAATGACCCTCTTCACTACAGCTTATTTTCCAAGTATCAGTTATATGGCTCGTTTTCTTGCTGAGGACGAGCCATTAATTGAAATATGCGAGACTTACCACAAGCAGACTTATCGCAATCGTTGCCGCGTGATGACAGCCAATGGAGTGGAAAGCATTAGTGTTCCCGTCATCAAGGTAAATGGCAACCACACGATGACCAAGGACATGATGATCAGTCCGATCGAGAATTGGCAGCACATCCATAGCCGCTGTTTGGAGTCAGCATACAAGGCCTCCCCTTATTTCGACCATTATTACGATTACCTTCGCCTCATTTTTGAAGACCGTTTCGAGCGGCTTGCCGACTTGAACGACGCAGCTTTGAAAGCGGTTTTGAAAATGCTGAAAGTCAAGAAGGAGATTGTTTACACTACAGATTACATCCGCGAATCGGAAAACGACCTGCGCGAGGCTTTCAGTCCGAAGAAACCTTTTGATGCCAGCCTCTTCCCTACTTATTACCAGGTGTTTAGTGAAAAGTTCCCCTTTGCAGCAGACCTGAGCGTATTGGACTTGGTTTTCAACTTGGGACCAGAGGCGATGGATTATCTGAAAAGGCTTTCTTTTTAGATTGCTTCGTGCCTAGCAATGACGATGCAATCATGAGAACTATTTTTCAGGATAGGCAATCCGCACATGATAAACACTCATCAGCTTCTTCTTCAACACCTTGCGGCAGGTCTCGATGTCGCGGAGCGTTAAATCCGTGTTGACGAACTGCCTGGCTTCCATCTGTTTGTTGATGATATTGTCGACCAAGTCGTTGATTTTCTTCTCATCAGGGTCTTTCAGGCTATGAGAGGCTGCCTCGATACTGTCGCACATCATCAGTACGGCAGTCTCGCGTGAGAACGGCTCCGGACCGTGATAGGTGAATGGGGCTGGGTTGATTTCCTCGCCCGGATGGGCTTTCTGTTCGCTGATGTAGAAATAATCGGTTCGGCGTGTGCCGTGATGGGTGCGGATGAAGTCGATGATGCGCTCGGGGATGTGGTTCTTGTGTGCCAGCTCAATGCCGTCAGTCACATGCGAAATGATGATTTCGGCACTTTCATAATTGGATAAGTCGTTATGCGGACTGTAGGCCCCATGTTGGTTCTCAGTAAAATACATCGGGTTCTTAATCTTTCCGATATCGTGATACAAGGCTCCTGTGCGGGCCAGTATCGTGTCACCGCCAATCTCGTAAAGCACCTCCTCGCATAGGTTGGCCACTTGGAAGGAGTGTTGGAAAGTACCTGGTGCCGTAGTTGCCAGTTGACGCAATAGCGGACTGTTGGTATTGCTCAATTCCATCAGCGACAAAGATGTGGTCAGCCCAAAGATACGCTCCAACACCAAAATTACTGGCTGAGCCAACAGCGTGAAGAGTGCGTTGAAGACCAGCAACAGCACAACAAACCAGTCGACTTCACTCGTCGAAAGGAAGGTGAAAGCCAGATAAACAATGAGATAGCCGAAGAAGATATATAAGGCAGTCTGGATGAAACGGTGATGGATTCGGGTGTTTGACATACTGAAAGTTGTCAGCACCGTAACGACGAGTTGCATAAAGATGAACTGGAAGGGATTGGGGACTGCTATCGAGATGAGCATCACGGCAAATACTTGGGTGGCAAAGGCCAGTCGCAGGTTGAAGAATGCGCCAATCATGATGGCAAGGATAGTGACAGGCATCACCAGCACAAATGAGGGATGCAACCTGACAATCCAATACGACGGAATAATCACCATCAACATCATGGTAAGCAGCAGCACCACTTTACGAAGATCTTTGATAATATTCTTATGCAACCTGCTGACATACAAACCCATAATGACAAAGATGAGCGCGACAAGAAACAGCTGGCTCAAGTTGACACGCATAGTGTCGGCATGAGTCAGCGAACGGTCGGCGTACTCGCGCCGTAGCGATTCCAATATATTATAGGTGTGTGCGTCGACCAGTTCACCCTCACTGATGATGAGTTCATCCTTTTGTACCAAGCCGTAGGTGAGAGAAATGGCGTTGACGGCCTTGTCGGTCTCCGATTTGGTCATGTCGGCGTTGTAGAAGACGTTTTGCCGCAGACCGTTTTCCAGCAATGAACTGACGATTTTCGTATCGACAGACTCGTCTGCGGTTTTCAGCAAATCCCCAAGGGCATTCGTAGCGGTTGTCATCGAATAGAAATCACCGTATCGTATCGTGCGCATCATTGGGGTTCGGATGAAGGTCACCTCTGACTCAGAGGTTAGATTCTCAACGCTTTTGTCGTAGGCCACAATGCCTTGGTTCTCAATGGAATCGTAGACCTTCAAGAGGAAATCCAAGGTGTTGTCGCGATTGAAATGGCTGTCGGGATTCCAAGTGGACTCGAAGGTGGAGGTCAGCGTGTTGAGTGCGGCAAGGGTCTGCGATTCGTCGAAGACAAAAATCGGCTTGACCTTTTGCGTAGCAGCCTCTCTTTCAGCCCACAGCGTCTCGTTGTCCTTGTAGACTGGGAAGTCGAAAGGCGCATAGAGGGTCTCATGCTGCCAAGGTTTAGAAAGCTGATACTCAAATTGGAACTTGCTGGTTCGTGGCATTTGCCAGAAAACAAGAACAGCCGCCACAACAAAAGCCGTCACCTTCCCTATCGTGTAGTATCTGTGGCGTATCTTATTGAAAACATTAACTATCCATTTCATAATCAAAAGGTTATTCAGAATACTCAATCCATAAAACTTTGCTAAATTAAAAATAAAAGTCCAATTGCAAGCAAAAGGAGCAAAAAATGCATTATTTTAGCGGCTCAAACCGAAAGAAATAAACACCATGAATATGACCTACGGCATCTGCAACCTTTCCGTTATCCCGCTCCGTAAGGAAGCTAGACACAACTCCGAGATGGTGAGCCAAGTGCTTTATAATGAGACCTATCGAGTTTTGGACAGAACTCAGGAATGGGTGTTGATACAGATGGAGAACAGTCCTTCGATGGGCTCAGGGACTTCAGATTATTATGAAGGCTGGATTCAAGCCAAGCAATTCACGGAAATCCGCGAGGATGAATATGAGGCTTTGAAGAGCCTGAAACGGTATCTCACCAACAAGCCCATCGTGGAATACAGAGGATTGTATCTCAGCATGGGGACGCCTTTGTTTGAGCCTTATCCCGATGCGGTTGAAATGCCTGCTGAGTTTCATCCTGAATTGATGGTGGATTACGCCAAAAAATTACTGGGAGCACCCTATCTTTGGGGTGGACGCACCGTTTTCGGCTTCGACTGTTCAGGTTTTGTGCAGACCTGCGCTAAAATGAGTGGCCTACTCCTCCCCCGCGATGCCTGCCAGCAAATTGAATGTGGCGAGCTGGTGTATTTCCTGCAAGAGACCCAGCCTGGCGACCTCGCCTTCTTCGGCGAAGAGGAAGGCCGCATCACCCACGTGGGCATCATTATGGGCAACGAGCAGATAATCCATTCCTCCGGACAAGTCCGTATCGACTACCTCGACCAGACGGGCATATTTAATAAGGAGCGGAACGAGCATACACATCGGCTGCAGGCCATTAAGAGGCTCTAACCCTGTCTATTCCAACCATAGTCGCTTGTAGGTCTCTTTCCATATGGTTTCTGTTTTCAGAACCAATCAGAAAGAAAACAGAAAGAAATCAGAAAGGGCTCAGCAAGGAATCAGCAAGGAATCAGCAAGGAATCAGCAAGGAATCAGCAAGGAATCAGCAAGGAGCCTCATAGTTATCTCATAGTTACCTTGAAGTTACCTTTGAGTTGGTATAGTCATGATATAGGCTTGGTATAGCGTTGATATAGCGTTACCCTATTGAGATTTCTTGCAAAGCACTCTGTATCAATATGATGCGGTACAATTTTGGCAAATTGTTCTATCTTCATGCATTATTTTACTGTGGTACAGATAGTTGCACGCGTTTATTCAGTCATAATGTAAATCTGCTTTGCAGTTGCAAAAATAACAAATTTCCTTGATTTCCACAAGTATATTCGATAAGAATTTCTATATTTGCCTCTTGATTTTTGCAAACCATGAAATATGGTTTCGTGGGTAAAATAAAGAACCATCACTATGGAAACAGAGAACAAATTCAAATATTACGCCTTCATCAGCTACAAACATGAAGATGAAGCATGGGCTAAATGGCTGCAAAGCAAGCTAGAACATTATAAGTTACCGTCGAACTTGAACGGCAGAACCGATTTGCCCAAAGAAATACGGCCAATATTCCGTGACCAGTCCGACCTCGCAGGTGGTGTTTTGGCCGATGAAATCAATAGAGCCCTTGAAAGCTCAAAGTATTTGATTGTGATTTGCTCACCACGCGCAGCGCAATCGGAATGGGTGGGAAAGGAAGTGCAAACCTTCATGGATTTAGGACGCTCTGACAGAATACTCCCATTCATTATTGGAGGCACAGCTTATGCACAAGACCCAAAAGACGAATGTTTCCCTTTAGCTCTACGAGAATTGCCTCCCAATCAGGAATTGCTTGGCGTGAACATCAACGAAATGGGGCGTGATGCCGCCGCTGTGAAAGTAGTGGCGCAAATGTTTGGTTTGAAGTTTGATGAGTTGTGGCAGCGACACGAGAGGGAACAAAGAAAAAAACGAAATTGGATTATTGCGGCCAGCATTACAGGATTCCTTATTATGTCTAGAGTCGCATTCTGGATTTGGAAACAAAACTGGAAACTTCTGGAGAATCAATCTCGCTTTGTGGCTGAAAAAGCAATAAGCATTGCAAAAGAAGATTCCTATTTGGCAAGATTGTTAACCATCGAAGTATTACCGAAAGACTTGAACCATCCTGATAGGCCTTACACTATAGAAGCCGAAAAAACCTTAAGGGAAGCATCTTGTCATAATTCTGCCATTCTCAAAGGACACACTAATTGGATAAAATCAGCTGTCTTCAGTCCTGACGGAAAACGCATTATATCCCATGACGGGATTGTTAGGATCTGGGACGTGGAGTCCGGTGCGGAGATCAGGGTGCTGGAAGGATACAAGGTAAACTCAGCCACCTTCAGCCCCGACGGGAAATGCATCGTATTGGCTTCATCGGACCATACCGTCCACATCTTGGACGCGGAGTCCGGCATGGAAATCAGGGTGCTAAGAGGACACACTTCCTATGTAAATTCAGCCGCCTTCAGCCCCGATGGGAAACGAATCGTTTCGGCTTCAGACGACAAGACCGTCCGCATCTGGGACACGGAGTCCGGCACGAAAATTAAGGTGCTGGACGGACACACTTTCTATGTAAATTCAGCCGCCTTCAGCCCCGATGGGAAACGAATCGTTTCGGTTTCAGACGACAAGACCGTCCGCATCTGGGACGCGGAGTCTGGTGTGGAAATCGGGGTGTTGAAAGGACACACTCATTACGTAAACTCAGTCGCTTTCAGCCCCGATGGGAAACGAATCGTATCGGCTTCATCGGACAATACCGTCCGCATTTGGGATGCGGAGTCAGGCGCGAAAATCAGGGTGCTGGAAGGACACACTTCAGATGTAAATTCGGCCGCTTTCAGCCTAGACGGGAAACGCATCGTATCGGCTTCCCATGACAAGACCGTCCGCATCTGGGATGCGGAATCCGGTGCTATCATTAAAGTACTGGAAGGACACACTTTTGGGGTAAACTCAGCCGCCTTCAGCCCCGATGGGAAACGAATTGTGTCGGCTTCACGGGACAAGACTGTCCGCATCTGGGACGCGGAGTCCAGTGCTATCATTAAGGTACTGGAAGGACACACTTTTGGGGTAAACTCAGCCGCCTTCAGCCCCGACGGGAAGCACATCGTATCGGCTTCACCAGACAATACCGTCCGCATCTGGGACGCGGAGTCAGGCGCGGAAATCGGGATGCTGAAAGGACATACTACCTATGTAAATTCAGCCGCCTTCAGCCCCGACGGGAAACGAATTGTGTCGGCTTCATGGGACAAAACCGTCCGCATCTGGGACGCGGAATCAGGCGCGGAAATCAGGGTACTGGAAAGACACTCTTTCTATGTAAATTCAGCCGCCTTCAGCCCCGACGGAAAACGCATCGTTTCGGCTTCATGGGACAATACCATCCGCATTTGGGACGCGGAGTCAGGCGTGGAAATCAGGGTACTGAGAGGACACACTGATGAAGTAAATTCAGCCGCCTTCAGCCCCGACGGGAAACGCATCGTTTCGGCTTCAGACGACAAAACCGTCCGCATCTGGGACATGGAGTCAGGCGCGGAAATAAGGGTGCTGGGAAGACACACTTCCTTTGTACATTCAGCCGCCTTTAGCCCCGATGGGAAACGAATCGTATCGGCATCATGGGACAATACCGTCCGTATCTGGGACGCGGAGTCCGGCGTGGAAATCAGGGTGCTGAAAGGACACACTGATGAAGTAAATTCAGCCGCCTTTAGCCCCGACGGGAAACGCATCGTATCAGCTTCACGGGACAAGATCGTCCGCATTTGGGACACGGAGTCAGGCGCAGAAATAAGAGTGTTGGAAGGACACACTTCTTCTGTATATTCAGCCACTTTCAGCCCCGACGGGAAACGCATCGTATCAGCTTCAGACGACAATACTGTCCGCATCTGGGACTTCCCTCCCCTACAAGACCTCATCGGCCAAACCCGCGAGCGTTTCAAGGACAGACCGCTTACAGATGAAGAACGGAAGATGTATTATTTGGAATAACATGCGAAATTTTTCGCAACGAAGTTTTTCGCAATGATTTTTACTATATTTGCACCGTGAATTTTGAATCTTAAATCTTCAAATCTTAAATACCAACAAATGAACAACGCACTGATTACATTTGCGAAGCCTGAGAACGAGCCGGTAAAGGCTTACCGTCCGGGCAGCCCGGAGCGCATCGAGCTCCAGAAAGAATTGGAAAGACAATCGAACGAAGTCGTCGAAATCCCCGCTATCATCAATGGTCAGGAAGTCCGCACCGGCGACATGGGGGAAGTCGTCATGCCTCATGACCACAAGCACGTCATCGCCCGCTACCACAAGGTCGGCGAGAAGGAAGTCCGCATGGCTATCGACGCAGCCCAAGCCGCCAAGCACGACTGGGAGAACACGCCTTGGGACGAGCGCGCCGCCATCATGGCACGTATCGGCGAGATGCTGGCCACCAAGTATCGCGTCCGCATCAACGCCGCCACCATGCTCGGCCAATCGAAGAACTGCTTCCAGGCCGAAATCGACAGCGCCTGCGAGACCATCGACTTCTTCCGCTACAACAACTACTACGCCAGCAAGCTCTACGCCGAGCAACCCGCTTCGGCCAACGACCAGCTGAACCGAGTGGAATACCGTCCTTTGGAAGGCTTCGTCTTCGCTATCACGCCTTTCAACTTCACCTCCATCGCCTCCAATCTGAACATGACCCCCGCCTTGATGGGTAACACCACCATCTGGAAGCCCTCGACGACCGCTTTGCTGTCGAACTACACCGACATGCGCATCTTCATGGAAGCCGGCCTTCCCGCTGGCGTCGTCAACTTCCTGCCTGGTAAGGGAAGCGTCATCAGCAGCGTGGCCCTGAAGGACAAGAATTTCAACGCTATCCACTTCACCGGCAGCACGGGTACCTTCAAGAGCTTGTGGAAGACCACCGGACAGAATCTCGACATGTACAAGGCCTATCCTCGTCTCGTGGGTGAGACCGGCGGCAAGGACTTCATCTTCGTCCACCACAGCGCCGACCCGCAAGAGGTGGCCGTCGCCATCGTCCGCGGTGCCTTCGAATATCAAGGTCAGAAGTGCTCCGCCGCTTCGCGCGCCTACATCCCCGCTTCGATGTGGAACGACGTGAAGAACCGCGTGGGCGACATGATGAGCACCATCAAGATGGGTGACGTGAAGGACTTCACCAACTACGTCAACGCTGTTATCGACGAGGCTTCGTTCGACAACTGCAAGGGTTACATTGACCGCGCCAAAGCCAGCAAGGACGCTGAGATCGTCTTCGGCGGCACCTGCGACAAGAGCGTCGGTTACTTCGTGGAGCCCACCGTTATCCTCGCCAAGGTCCCGAACTACGAGAGCATGGTGGAAGAGATCTTTGGACCCATCATCACCATCTACGTCTACGACGACAACAAGTTCGAGGAGATGCTGGACGTCTGCGACCAGAGCTCGCCGTACGCCCTCACCGGTGCTTTCTTCGGCAACTGCCTGAAGGCCCAGAAGATTGCCAACGACAAGCTGCGCCACGCGGCAGGCAACTACTACGTGAACGACAAGCCCACGGGAGCTGTGGTCGGCATGCAGCCCTTCGGCGGCGCCCGCGCCAGCGGCACCAACGACAAGGCCGGTGGCCTCTGGAACCTCATCCGCTGGACCAGCCCGCGCGCCATCAAGAACACCTTCGTTCCTGCTGCCGCTTATGGGTATCCGTTCCTGGCGAAGGATTAAGGATTGATCCAATAGTATTGAAAAAATCCGTCAAGATAACTTGGCGGATTTTTTCATATTTTTGCAGCCTCTTTACGAAAAACAAAACAACAACTCATGAATACAAGAATCAAACACACTTTCCTCTGGCTGACTTTGCTGGCACTCGTTGCCTGCGGACCGACTCGTCATACTACCCGACCAGTATCGACGACTACAGTAACCGAGATCACTTTGGCTGATAGTCTCTGGACCTTCAGCCAAACGCATCCCGATGGCTTCACGCTGAACATCAATACTTGGGAAATACCCACGGAAGGCATTGCTGTGTCGTACGCCGCCACTCAAGACCGGCACGACCGCGCCGATTTGGACTTTGTCATTAGTCATGCACAATCCCACGAGGGTTATGTTGGAGGCTGGTTAGACACCGAAACAGGTCGCTATTACTTCGACAGCGTCCGCATTTTCCCTGAAGACTCAATAACGCAAGCCACCCAGTTCGGGCGTGAAAATGCACAAATTGCCATTTATATCCTATCGAGCGGCAAGGAAATCCGTTTGGATGATTAGTTCTTTTGTTCGGCCTTTTTGCTAATCCACCAGCCGAGCCAAACGATACCTACGCCAGCGGCAATCAGCGCAATAGCTATGGCAACAATCGCTCCAGAGGAACATGTGGTTGGATATTTTCCTGCCAAACATAAACACATCATGCCTATTACAGCAAAGATAAACATTACGATTCCCATGCTGAGAAACGTGCGCCACAAAGTACCCCAAAAACCATATCCGAATAGTTGGCGATAGGCGATGAAATTACAGATGGGGACAAGCAGGATTAGCCAATCGGAAATCAAGGCGCGCAACAGTATGCAAACCAGCACTACAGGAGTCATGAACGTCTGAATATAAAACCCTTCTAACAGTTTGTGGTGAGAATGTTTGGGAGCGAAGCGGAAAAGCACCCATACGGGAATGATAAGGTATACAGCTTGAATCAGCACAGCCCAATCAAGGTGCTCCGACATCCATTGAAGACATACCCCAAACAATCCAAGATCCTTGTCTAATGAATCCCTCATCTCGGTGAGGCCTTTTCCGGTAAGGCTAAGCACCAACAAAGTGGCCGCCGCAAAATAACACAACATTGTTAAGGGCTTGCCGGTTGTTCGCTTGCGTCCATTGAGATAGTCGCTAATCATGTAGCCAGGGCGGCCCAGTATTTGCAGGACGAACGAGCCAATGGTGCCAGGTTCCACAAGCCCCCAAAGTGGCTTATGATGCTTCTCTTCGGGAGTCCACCCCACCGGTCCCTCGTCGTACTTTTGCCCGCAAACGGGGCAATAATCCCCTTCAAATGAGTTTCCACAATTGAAACATTGATGGGGCTTATTAGACTCGCACTTGAATTGATAAGGTTCTATTTGCCAAGCACGAAAACGCTGGTACAATGCTTTTATATCCATAATCTGATGCTCCAAGTTTTATATACAACGTCATAAACAAAAATGGAAATGATGCAATCACCAAAGGCGACCCCAAGCGGAGTCGCCTTTGTTTTGGTGTGTCTTCGGAATGCTTACACCATCAGAGCGCCAACGAGGCCCAAGATAGCATAGAACTCAGGAAGAGCGGCGTAAATCAAGGTGTTGGTGAACACATCGTGTCCTTGGCTGACGCCCACGATACCGTTGGCACAAACCTGTCCTTGACGCATGGCGGAAATCATGCAGACAAGACCCACGCAGAGACCCACACCGAAGATGATGAGACCTTGTGACGGGTCGGCTTTCAGCTTGCTCAACAGCATGAAGAAAGCCACGAAACCGTAGATACCCTGGGTAGCCGGCAAAGCCGACAACACCATGAAATTACCCGATGCCTCGGGACGTTTCTTAAGGCCGCCCTCAGCAGCGTTGCCCGCCGTCGAAGTGCCGATTGAACTTCCGATACCTGCCAAGGCCAACACGAGGCCTAAACCGAGATAACCTAAAATTGTTGCTAACATGATGTTTAATTGTTTATTTGTTGAATTGTTTAATTAATGATTTCTTATTTTTGATATTCAACTACGAACTAGTTGGATTTAAGTGTTTTGTAAAGGATTATATTTGCGGCCTGAACCCTCGTAGCCAGAATTCTTGAAGAACTCGAGGAAGTTGAGTCGTAGAGGATGCACGAAAGCACCCAATACACACATCGCGACATTCAGCACGTGGCCAATCACCACAATGAGAATGAAGGCCACCCAGCCGAAACCGCCGTCACCCAAGGCCTGCAGGCCGATGGCGTTGAATGCCTCGCCGAGTTTGGCACCAGCCAAACCTAAAGCATACAGACGCAGGTAGCTCAGCACGTCGCCGAGCAAACCTGTGGCGGTGTTGTAGGTTTCCCACAAGCCCGAGCCGAAGTTCTTCAGCGGATTACGATGCAGGTCGTTGAGGAAGTAGATACCCAAAGCGGAGAGTACACCTATTATAATAATGACCCACTTGGTCGCTTCTTTGTCCATCACACCCATCAAGGCGAGACCACCCACAATGACGCCACCTACGATGAGCAAAGTCCAGCCCCAAGTGCCCAAGGAATTGGCAAAGCCTTTCACCTTGGTACTCTGGTAGGTCTTCACAATCATGGCGAGACAGATGTGGACGATACCGACGAGAAGCGCCAGCACCATCGTACCGTCATAGCCGGCAATCTTTGAAGGCAGCATAATGCTTTTCACACCATCAGGGAGCCAACTCCAGGTGAGCATATCCGTCGAGAAGAAGGTGTGGAACAGGAAGCCCACCACCGTAGTGGCGATACCGAGAGTGATACCCAATGGGGCGATGTTGCCTAACACTTTCTTCAATCCGAGGCCGGCGAGGATGAGTACCAGACCGTAGCCCATATCGCCCATACAGAAGGCAAAGAAGAGCATGAAAAAGATGGAGATAAACACCGTGGGGTCAAACTCGTTGTATTTGGGTCTACCGTACATATCGGTCAGTAGTTCAAACATCGACACGAACTTGTTGTTCTTCAGTTTGATGGGCGGGTTGTCGTCTACCTTGGCTTTGTCTTCCAAATAGAAGACATTCTCTTTGTCTAAAAGTTCACGCAGGGCGGGCTCAGTCTCGGCGGGAGCGAAACCCTCAAAGACGGTGATGTAATCTTCTGCCGCCTTTTCGCCCGAGGCATGAGCCAGATGCAGGTCGAGCTTTGAAAGGATCTTGTCGAGTGCTTTCTGGATGTCATCCTCGTGACATTTCAGTTCAGACAGATGTTTGTCTTTTTGTTCAATCTCATACTTCAATGCGGAGATTTCTTTTTGGATGGCTTTCGAGTCCCTTGTAGGAGCAGGCAGCTCTTTCATGGGAAAATCGTAGTCGTCGCTGTCGGCCACCACCACGAAATAGGCATAGTTGCCGTCGTTTGAGATTTCACTCAAGGCGTACTGTTCCTTCCAGATGGGGTCGATAGCTTTCGTCTTGTAGAAGTGGAGCTTCAGTCCCTGTTCGGCAAGCCGCTGGATGCTTTCGACATTGAAACTTCCCCAAGGCTGGCTTTCTTCCAGCTCTTTGTAAAGCTGGTTCAGCAGGTTTTCGGCTTCTTCTTTCTCCTTGACGGTTTCCAGCACATTCACGGCGAGGTCTCCGTATGTCTTATCGGCAAACTCGGCAGGTTGCACCTGCTTGAGTTTGGCGAGAGCCTTGAGGTAGAGGTCGGCTTTAATCGACATCTCCTCCGACTGCTCGTCGACTGGCTTCTTGGAGCGGGTAATATCCATTACCCCTACCCTTTGCAGCTTCTCGAGGAAAGCATCGGCATCGCCGCTCATGAGGATGAAATCATATTTCGTCATTTCAGTTACCATGTTCTGCCTCCTCTTCTTCTATGTGTTTGCTTTTCACGATTTTTTGGGAGGCTTTGGAGAGGTTCTCCTCGTCTTCCATATATCGCTTAATCTTACGTATGGCTTCGTTGTAGCCAGGAATTTGCACCTTCTCGTAAAGGTTGACTTTCTGTGTGGTCTTTTTCCGCTGGTAATCCAAAATGCGGCTCACCTCGGTATAGACCTCGGACTCGATACCCAACTGCGCAAGAGTTTTCAAGATTTGCACACCGTCGGCATACCACATCGGCTTGGTGAATAGGTTGATGTCCTTCACATCGAAGAGTACCTCCTCTAAGGCCGGTGTGGGCACACCCGCAATCTTCACGGTCTTCAGTTTCACATCGGTCACGGAAATCAGTCCTGGCTCAAATTCATTCCAAAGCCGGGCCATGTACTCATACGACTTGAGTTCGGCCTCTAACTGTGCGACAAGACTCTCCGAACGTTGCTTGGCTTTCTTTACCTCAAGGCGCAGGGCACTCTCCTTGCTCTTTAGCGTAGGGAGGGCACGCACCCGCGTCTTGAGCTGCTTGTTCAGCTCGTTCAAAGATGTCTTGTTATATTGAAATTTGATGGCCATGACTTATGCCTTTCCTTTCCAATACTTCTGAATCAATGTTTCCTTCAGACCTGTTTCAGCTTTAGTGAAATACTTGCCGAACAACTCCCATGCGGTGTCAAGCATTTCCTCGATGGAAATATTGACGTCGATGGCCAACAGGCGAGTGGCGTATTCCTTGGCATAGTCGAGGCAGCGCAGGTCGTAGTCGCTCAGGTCGAAGCCGTTCTCCAACTTGGTCTTGGCGTTGGAGGCATCGGCGTACAAACGAACCGAGGTATTCATCACGGCACTGTGGTCCTCACGGGTCTTCTTGTTCTGCACATGCTGTTTCAGACGTGAAAGCGAACGGAACGGGTCCACAATGACCTTGCCTGAGTCGGGGTCGGCACGGAGGAATAGCTGTCCTTCGGTGATATAACCTGTGTTGTCCGGAATGGCGTGCGTGATGTCGCCATCATTCAGTGTCGTCACAGCGATGATGGTGATGGAACCGCCCGATGGAAGTTGCACGGCCTTCTCGTAAATCTTGGCCAAGTCGGAGTAAAGCGAGCCCGGCATGGAGTCCTTGGAAGGAATCTGGTCCATACGGTTACTCACGATACTTAAGGCGTCAGCATACAAAGTCATATCGGTGAGCAGCACCAGCACCTTCTCGTTCTTATCGACGGCGAAGTATTCCGCTGCCGTCAGAGCCATGTCGGGAACCAGCAGACGCTCGACAGGCGGCTGGTCGGTGGTGTTCACGAAACTGACAATCTTATGTAAGGCACCTGCACTCTCAAACTCGTTTTTGAAATACAGGTAGTCGTCGTTGGTCAGACCCATACCGCCGAGGATAATCTTATCTACATCGGCACGAAGGGCCACCATGCTCATCACTTGGTTATAGGGTTGGTCGGGGTCGGCGAAGAAAGGAATCTTTTGGCCGGAAACCAAAGTGTTGTTCAAGTCAATGCCAGCGATACCTGTTGGAATCAGTTCTGAAGGCATACGACGTTTGTATGGGTTCACGGAGGGACCGCCAATTTGGCGTTTCTCGCCCTCCACAGCCGGACCGCCGTCGATAGGCTCGCCGTAGGCGTTGAAGAAACGGCCAGCGAGTTCGTCGCTCACGTTAAGTGTAGGCGGTTCGCCAAAGAAGGTCACTTCAGCATTGGTCGGGATATTTTCTGTGCCGCCAAACACCTGCAAGGTGACGCTGTTGTCCTTGATTTTCACCACCTGTGCCAAACGGCCTGCCACAAAGGCCAGTTCATCGTTGGTCACGCCTTGCGCCTCAAGGGTCACAGTGGCCTTGGTGATGGCGCTCAGCTTCGTATAGATGCGTTGAAAGGCTTTCTCACTCATGTTTCAGTTCCTCCTTAAGCTGGTTCAAATATTTGTTGAATTGTTCCGACTCGTATTCCGAGTAGTTCATCTGGCGGCAGATGTTGATCAGACCCTTGAAATAGGTCATGCACTCCTCAAAGTTTTCGAACTTGAAGCTGCGGTCGCAAATCTCAAGTATCATGTCGAGCATGAACTTCTGGCGTTCGAGCGGAGAGCAACCGTCGATATTGTCGAAAGCGTCTTGCTGCAGTATAACGTAGTCGATAAGTTCCGACTTCCAGTACTGCTCGTGGTACGACATCGGTACGCCGTCGTCGCCCAAGATATTGATTTGCTCGTAGGCGTCTTTACCTTTTCTAATAATGTATTTCGTCTTGGTGACCTTAGCAACCCAACCTTTTTCAATCTTCTCGTCCAGATACTCGATGATTTCTGGATATTCGAGGTATTTCGAATAGGAATCCACGGGGTCGACGGCGGGATAACGTTTCTTATCGGCGCGGTTCTGCGAGAGGCCATAGAAGCAACGTGCAGCTTTCTTGGTGCTCTCGGTAACGGGTTCCTTCAAGTTACCGCCAGCAGGCGACACCGTTCCGATGAAAGTGATGGATCCTGATTGTCCGTTGTTGAGTTTCACATAACCCGCACGTGCGTAGAAGTTGGAGATGATAGCCGACAAGTCCATAGGGAAGCCATCCTGACCGGGCAGCTCCTCCAGACGGTTACTCATCTCACGCAAGGCTTGTGCCCAACGCGAGGTGGAGTCAGCCAGCAACAAGACCTTCATACCCATAGCGCGATAGTATTCGCCAAGGGTCATAGCGGTATAAACCGAAGCCTCACGGGCGGCCACCGGCATATTGGAGGTATTGCAGATGATGATGGTACGCTCCATCAGGCTGCGTCCCGTGTGCTTGTCCTTCAGTTCGGGGAACTCGGTGAAGATTTCCACCACCTCGTTAGCACGCTCGCCGCAGGCAGCCATGATGATGATGTCGGCATCGGCTTGTTCGGCGAGGGCGTGTTGCAGCACGGTCTTGCCGCAGCCAAAGGGCCCCGGGATAAAGCCCGTGCCGCCTTCAGCTATGGGGTTCAGCGTGTCGATGGTGCGTACGCCAGTTTCCATCACCTTGAAGGGACGCGGTTTCTCCACATAACCACCCACAGCCACCTTCACAGGCCATTTCTGGGTCATCGTCACCTTCACTTCTTCGCCATCGGCATTGGTCAGCGTGGCAATGGTGTCGGTAATCTTGTATTGTCCGGCGGCAGCGACACTCTTCACGGTGAAGGTTCCTTTAAAGTTGAACGGCACCATGATTTTATGGGGCAGCCAGCCTTCCTTGACTTCGCCCAACCAGTCGGCGGCAACGACTTGTTGCCCCGCTTTGGCAATAGGCGTGAAGTCCCAAAGTTTTTCTTCGTCGAGGGCCTTGGTGTATTCGCCTCTCTTGAGGAACACCCCTTCCATAGTGGCGAGGTTGTTCTGCAGGCCGTCGAAGTTGCTCGAAAGCAGACCAGGTCCCAAGGTCACCTCAAGCATGTAGCCTTGGAATTCCACCGGGTCGCCAATCTGAAGTCCGCGGGTGCTTTCAAACACCTGTACGGAGGCTTTGTTCCCGTTCACCTTGATGACCTCCGCCATCAGCTTGACACCTTGCAAGTCGATGAAGCAGATTTCATTCTGTGCCACAGGCCCGTTCACCTCGACGGTGACCAAGTTGGAAATGATTCCTGTAACTTTTCCTGTTGTTTTCATTTATTTCAAGTTTTCTAATTCCTAATTATGATTTGTTTCCTCCGCTCAGATCCAGGTTGGCACTGGTACCTCGTATCTCCTGAACAAGTTTTTTGAACATTTCTTGTCCCTTGGCAGGGTCGAGTTCAGCCCAACGCTGTACGGTCTTGGCTTTCACCATAAAGGCCAGAATGGCGTTCATGTTGAAATAGTCCATGCGGGCGATATCGGAGGCTTTTTCCCATTTCAGTTCATCCATCTTCTGCTCACGTTGCACGAAGTCGGAATCGTCGAGGATGTCATGAATTTGCTTGGCTTCCTCAAAGTCGGACTCAGGCAGCTCCACGAGGTAGTCTTCACCTTGTTTGCCGAGGCGTTTGGCCAGATACTGAACTTTCATATTGCGAAGACGTCCATCGAAGTCGAAGTACTCACGGATGAATCGGTTCTTGCATTCAGCAGCTTTTGTGTAGAAATCGGCACCGAGGCTCTCTTCATTAAAGCCCTCCTCCAAGAGTTCTACCCATTGTTGGTCCTTCTCCGAGAGCAGTTCCATGATGCTTTCTTTGACGGCAGCATAATCAAAGCCCGTGTTCTCGAAGCCCGAGGTCAGTTCGGGCAAGCCGGCGACGATATAAACATAGTTATCCATCAGCCGAAGAGGATTTTCTTGGTAGCGGGACGCAGGTAATTGGCGATGAGTTGGGTGAACTCCTCGTCGGTGAACTGAAGCATGTAGCCGCCCTCCTTGGGCGACACCTTGAAGCCACCGTTCATCTTCTTGGAGTAGTCCACATTCACCACGCCCTTAAACTGGTTGGCGATTTCGTTTTTCACAAAAGGTTCCAACTCGGCTTTCAAGCTTTCAGGCATGATAAGGTTTAAGTCGACGGGCGAAGCATTCTGTGGGTTGAAAGCCTTTACTACGTTTGTAATCAACTCTTTCACAAAAGCCGCATTGTTCATATTGGCTTTCACGCCTTGTCCGGCTGCCTTGGTCACCACCATCTTCTCGATTTCTTGTTTCGTCACGGCGATGCTTTGTGTGGCAGCCATCTTCACGTCGGCAGTCACCTTGGTCTTCAACTCCTCAGCATCTTTATTGGCTTGGGCGATGATGCGTTCTGCTTCGGCTTTGGCTTGAGCGATGATGCCGTCTGCCTCAGCATGAGCTTTTTGCAGCAGTTCTTCACCGTCTTGTTTCCCTTTCGACAGACCTTCGTTGTATAGCCTGTCAGTCAATTCTTGCAGTTTATCTTGCATATATCTTTCGTTTTGTTGATTATTATCTATCTAGCGTGCAAAATTACAGTTTTTTCGTATATGTACGAGCCCTTTTGATAAGATTATGCTCGAAATAATGCCATAGGTTCTGCACGTTTGTGTTGTCTTCTAGCTCACGGGTCGACTCAATGTATTTGATGCCATTTTTGGTGATACCCTGGGCAAATTTGTCAAAAATCATGGCGTTGACACCTTTGTTTTGATAGCTGGGATGGATGGCGATAAGCAACAAGTCGAGTGTGTCGTTATGCTTTAATGCCTTCATTATATGATACCATCCGAAGGGGAACAAACTACCCTTGGCTCTCTGCATGGCTTTAGCCAAAGAAGGCAAACCCACGCCAAAGGCCACCACCTGATTATTGGCATCAAGGATGATGGAAAGATAGTCGACGTTAATGTTACCCAGAAACTGCTTCTTCAAATCATCACATTGTCCATCGGTAAGTTGGGAGAAACCATGCAATGGGGAATAGGCAGCATTCATGCAACTGAACACGCCGTCAAGATAGGGCTCAATGTCGCTGTGCCGTTTGATCTGAGCTTGATGCAAGCCGTTTTTAACCGACACCAGCTGGGCCATACGGGCATATCTGTCGGGAATAACATCAGGTACTTTGATGATATACTCCACATAATCAGTATCCTTTGCATAACCAAGCGCTTCGAGATGAGTTTCGTAATAGGGAGCGTTGTATTTGCCATAGGCGGTGGGCAATCGGTCGAAGCCTTCCACGAGGACACCCATAGGGTCAAACTCAAGAAAACCCATCGGGCCGTTAACGACATCCATTCCTTTTTCCCGCGCATAGTTTTCAACGGTGTCAATCAAAGCTTTTGAAACGTCTTTATCGTCAATGAAGTCAATCCATCCAAAACGGCATGTCCGTTCTCCAGTTTTCTCGTTGTATTTGCGATTAATGATACCCGCTACACGCCCCACCACATCACCTTTATTACTATAGGCAAGCCAGAATTTAGCCTCACACACCTCGAAAGCATGGTTTTTCTCAGGAGATAGTGTGTCGAGATCCATCGACTCAATCTGAGGAACATAGTATGCGTTGCCTTTGTAGAGCTGGTTAGGAAAATGCACAAAGGCTTTCAATTCCTGTTTAGTCGTGACTTCTTTTATTGAAACAGGCATAGGCAGTTCAAAATATTCGGGTGCAAAATTAAGCTACCAAAAGCATTTTTGCAAATATTTTTCGTCTCAATGCAACTTTTTCAAAAAAATCAGAGCATCGATTACATTTTTTGATAAATTTGCGGCTTGTTAGTTGAAAAAGAATAAATCAAACATACTATCATGTCAGAAATTAAAGGACATATCACACAGATTATCGGCCCAGTGGTAGACGTCTATTTTAAAGGAGGTGAAGCCAACCTGCCGAAGATTCATGATGCCCTTGAGGTGTTGCGTCCCAACGGTCGTCGCCTCGTGTTGGAATGCCAACAGCATATTGGTGAGGATTCGGTGCGTACTATCGCTATGGACTCGACCGATGGACTCATGCGAGGCATGGAAGTCGTTCCAGCCGGCAAACCCATCTCCATCCCTATCGGTGGTCAAATTAAAGGTCGCCTACTCAATGTGACTGGTGATGCCATTGACGGTATTGGCAACCTCGACCGTTCGACGGAGTATCCCATCCATCGTGAGCCGCCTAAGTATGAGGACTTGGCTACCTCTAAAGAAGTTTTATTCACGGGCATTAAGGTCATTGACCTGCTGGAGCCTTACCTGAAAGGTGGTAAGATTGGCCTTTTCGGTGGCGCTGGTGTGGGAAAGACGGTGCTTATTATGGAACTTATCAACAATATCGCAAAAGGCTATAACGGCTATTCGGTATTTACCGGTGTAGGTGAACGTACCCGTGAGGGTAACGACCTGCTCCGCGAAATGATTGAGTCTGGTATTATCAAATATGGCGACGAGTTTCTGAAAGCTATGGAAGAAGGTGACTGGGACCTCTCGAAAATTGACAAGGAGAAGCTCGCCACTTCACAGGCTACTCTGGTCTTTGGCCAGATGAACGAACCGCCAGGGGCACGTGTTTCGGTGGCTTTGTCAGGCTTGACGGTGGCCGAGTCGTTCCGTGATAATCAAGGTGATGGCGTGAGTGACATCCTGCTCTTTATCGACAACATCTTCCGTTTCACTCAGGCTGGTTCTGAGGTTTCGGCTTTGTTGGGCCGTATGCCTTCGGCAGTGGGTTATCAGCCCACTCTTGCCACAGAAATGGGCCAGATGCAGGAACGTATCACTTCCACCAAGAACGGATCCATCACCTCGGTACAGGCTATCTATGTGCCTGCTGACGACTTGACTGACCCCGCTCCTGCTACCACCTTCTCTCACTTGGATGCTACCACGGTGTTGAGCCGTAAGATTGCTGAGTTGGGCATCTACCCTGCTGTCGACCCGCTGGATTCCACATCCCGCATTCTCGACCCCAACATCATCGGTGAGCTTCATTACAACACTGCACAGCGCGTCATCCAGCTGCTACAGCGCAACAAGGAACTGCAAGATATCATCGCCATCCTTGGTATGGAGGAACTTTCGGAAGAAGACAAGATTGTTGTCCACCGCGCCCGTCGTGTGCAGCGTTTCCTCTCTCAACCCTTCCACGTTGCCGAGCAGTTTACTGGCATGAAGGGTGTGATGGTACCGATTGAAGAGACCATACGCGGCTTCAATATGATTATGGACGGCGAAGTCGACCAATATCCCGAAGCTGCCTTCAACTTGGTGGGTACCATCGATGATGCCATCGCCAAGGGCGAAGAACTGCTGAAGAACGCCAATGCGAATTAATATAAGGTGAGATGAAAGTAGAAATCATATCACCAAATGCCACGTTGTTTAAGGGCGAAGCCACCTCGGTCACCGTACCGAGTAAGATGGGACCTTTTACCCTGCTGGAGCATCATGCTGCTATCGTTGCCATTCTTGAAAAAGGCAAGATCAGCCTCACTGAAACTAGTGGGGAGCAGAAGGAGTTTACCATCAAAGGAGGCTTCACTGAAAACCACAACAACCAACTGACCATCTGCGTAGAGCTATGAACAAAGCGCTGACAAAATATCTTGCAGTCTTCCTGTTGCTCTGCCTCGTCCTCGACGGCATCCTGCTCTGCTTTTTTGCCGAAAAGCCTTGGTGGAACAACTGGATGATAACAGGCCCCAACCTCTTCATGGTGTTGGGTGCTTTCTATTGCCATTTGATGAAGAAGAATGTAGACACCCACCCCAATAGGCTTACCTGGCTTTTGGTCTACAAAGGCATCAAGTTGGTGCTTACGGTGGCTTTTCTTGTGCTGTATATCGTCTTCGTCAAAGAAAGCCGCAAGGCTTTTGTCATCATTACAGCTTCGGCCTACCTCATTGCGCTGGTGGCTGAGACTTTCGTCTACAACCATTATATCAAGAACTTGAACAAAGAAAACAAAGCATGAGAAATGGTTTGAAATATTTCATCTTTTCGCTTCTCCTGTCTTGGATGGCATTCGCGCCGATACAAAGCTACGCTCAAGACACTGAAGAACCCAAGGAGGAGAAGTTTGATGCCAAGTCATTCATCTTCGGGCACACAGGCGACTCCTATTGTTACCACATCACAGAGATAAAGGGAGAGCCAGTTTGCGTATGGCTTCCAGTCATCGTGAAGTGCAAGGATGGAGGAAGTTGGCATTGCTTCTCGTCGAAGCATGTCTGTGAACTGAAGGAAGGTGAGACATTTGAGCACAATGGTGCCCACTTCTACGTATCCCCCATCAGCGCCGACAAATACCCGGGCAAGTTGGTGGAGGTGAAAGCCGACGGCAGCCTTTCAAGGCCTTTCGACATCTCATTCACCAAGAATGCCTTCGGCATCTTCCTGGTATGCATCTTCCTCTTGGCCTTTTTCCTTCCTGCCGCCAAAAAGTATAAGAAAGACCCGATGGCAAAGCCCACGAAGTATCAAGGTCTTGTGGAATGGCTCACCTATACCGTGCTTGACGGTATCATCAGACCCAATGTGCCCGAAAAGAAAGTGAAAAAGTTCGCACCTTATTTATTAACGGTGTTCTTCTTCATTTTCTTTGCCAACTTGTTCGGCCTCATTCCGTTCTTCCCTTTCGGTGCTAATGTGACGGGTAACCTCAGCATCACCGTAGTGCTTGCCTTGCTGACCTATTTCTTCGTCAATGTATTTGGCAACAAGCATTATTGGAAGGACATCTTTTGGCCCGACGTGCCTATTTTCTTGAAGGCGTTCCCGCTGATGCCCATTATCGAGCTTATCTCCACCATCACCAAGCCCTTCGCCTTGATGGTCCGTCTGTTCGCCAACATCCTCGCTGGACATATCGTCATCATGGTGTTGATGGCTCTCATCTTCATCATTGGAGGAATGTATGGCGCTGGCATGGGTGGCGTGATGAGTATCGTCTCTATCTTCATGACCATCTTCATGACGGCATTGGAGCTGTTGGTAGCCTACATCCAGGCTTATGTTTTCACCATCTTGTCATCCCTGTTCATCGGAATGGCACAACACGAACCTGAACACGAATAAACACTTAACAATAAACACTTAAACTTTAAACATCATGTTATTATCAACCATCCTTGAAGCAGTATCGTATGTGCCGGGTTTGGCCGCTATTGCAGCTGCTGTTGCAGTGATTGGTGCCGCCATCGGCATCGGTAGAATCGGTCAGTCGGCTATGGAAGCTATGGCCCGTCAGCCCGAAGCTGCAGGTCGTATCCAGTCAGGTATGATCATCGCTGGCGCTCTCGTCGAAGGTGCAACTCTGTTCGCCATCGTCGTTTGCGTGTTGGCCGTCCTCGGCTAATGTTTTTCTGCTGTGGGCTTGGCTTCGTCAAGCCCACGGCATTAACCCTCTAAAACACAACAAAATGGATTTATTTCTTCCCGAAAGTGGATTAGTGATATGGATGCTCATCGCCTTCCTCATTGTGTTTGCCATATTGGCTAAAGTGGGCTGGCCGATGATTATGGGTGCCGTCGAGCAACGCAACACCCACATCTCCGACTCGTTGATGGCTGCCGATGAAGCCAACAAAGCCCTTGCTGGCATCGAGCAGAAACGCCAAGAGACGATGGCGGCGGCTCAGGCTGAGCAAATCAAAATCATGAAAGAGAGTCAGGAACTGAAGACCCAGCTCATTGAAGAGGCAAAGGCACAAGCACGACAAGAGGCTGAGAAAATAGTGGCTGACGCTCGTTTCAAAATAGAAAAAGAGCAAGCTGAGGCTTTGGCCCAAATCAAGAACGAGGTCATCGCCCTCTCTGTCGACATTGCCGAGAAACTGCTCCAACGTGAGTTGAGCGACAAACAGGCGCAAAGCGACTATATCGAGCAATTGCTCAAAAACAACCAAACCCGTATTGAAGCCTAAGTTATGGACAACGGAAGAATATCGGTGAGATATGCAAGGGCCTTGTTCCAACTGGCCCAAGAGCAGAACTGCGAAGAAGCCGTCTACAACGGACTGGCACGCTTTGCCCACAACTACCTCTTGGCCATCGCTCAGTTCAACGAGGTGTTGGCCAATCCCATAGTGGGTCAAGAAGAGAAGGTGAAATTAGTGGAAATGGCTGTCGGTGAACCTATGCATGAATGCTTGAAACAGTTCATCGCGTTTGTGGCCGAACAGAAACGTGAGGACAAGATATTCCTCATCGCCATGAAGTACATGGAGATGTACCGTGCCAAACACAACATACTGAGCACAAATGTCACCACTGCGACAGAGTTGCCAGAATCCACCTATGATGATATCAAGGCTTTTATCAAGAAGACCTTCAATGCGGATGCCGAAATGGATGTCCACATCGACCCCAGCCTCATCGGTGGTTTTATCCTAGATATCGAAAACACGCGTATGGACGCCAGCGTGGCGGGACAATTGAACGCGCTGAAGAACAAATTGAAATAAACAAAAATTACATATATGGCAAACATCAAACCAAGTGAAATATCGAGCATCCTGCAAATGCAGCTCCAAAACATGAGCAACAAGGTTCAGTTTGAGGAGATTGGCAAGGTGCTGCAAGTGAGCGACGGTGTAGCCCACGTCTATGGCCTTGATAAAGTTCAGTCGAACGAGTTGGTCGAATTCGAGAACGGTACTATGGGCGTGGTGCTCAACCTTGAGGAAGACAACGTCGGCGTAGTGCTGCTCGGCCCTACCGAGGGCATCAAGGAAGGTGAAACTGTCAAGCGTACTCAACGCATTGCTTCCGTCCTTGCGGGCGAAGGTATGTTGGGCCGCGTCGTGAATGGATTGGGTAATCCCATTGATGGCAAGGGGCCTATCCAAGGTAAGACCTGCGAGATGCCGCTGGAGCGTAAGGCTCCGGGTGTTATTTTCCGCCAACCCGTGAATCAACCCCTTCAAACGGGTCTCAAAGCTATCGATGCCATGATTCCCATCGGGCGCGGACAACGTGAGCTGATCATCGGTGACCGCCAAACGGGTAAGACCGCCATTGCTATCGACACCATCATCAACCAGAAAGAGAATTTCAAAAAGGGTGACCCGATATACTGCATCTACGTCGCTGTCGGGCAGAAAGGCTCCACGGTGGCCAACCTTGTGAAGACTCTGGAACAGAATGGGGCTATGGACTATACCATCGTGGTCAGTGCTACTGCCTCTGATCCTGCAGCCATGCAGTTCTATGCTCCCTACGCGGGTGTGGCTATTGCCGAATATTTCCGCGACACGGGTCGTCACGCCTTGATCATCTATGACGACCTCTCAAAACAGGCTGTGGCTTATCGTGAAGTCTCCTTGATTTTACGTCGTCCCCCGGGACGCGAAGCCTATCCCGGCGATATCTTCTATCTGCATAGCCGTCTGCTTGAACGTGCTGCCAAAATCATCAAAAACGACGATGTGGCACGCCAGATGAACGATTTGCCTGATAGTATTAAAGATATTGTGAAAGGTGGTGGCAGCATCACTGCATTGCCTATCATTGAGACCCAGGCTGGCGACGTTTCGGCCTATATCCCCACCAACGTCATTTCTATCACTGACGGACAGATTTTCTTGGAAACCAGTCTGTTCAATGCCGGTATCCGTCCTGCCATTAACGTGGGTATTTCAGTGTCGCGTGTCGGTGGTAACGCTCAAATCAAGTCCATGAAGAAGGTGGCAGGTACTTTGAAACTCGACCAGGCTCAGTTCCGCGAGATGGAAGCCTTCTCGAAGTTTGGTGCTGAACTCGATGCCGCTACCCTTGCCATCCTTGACAAAGGCCGCAAGAATTTGGAATTGCTGAAACAACCGCAGTATTCACCTATGCCCGTCGAGAAACAAGTAGCCATTATCTTCTGCGGTACCAACGGACTGCTCAGCAAGATTCCAGAAAACAAGGTGCTTGAGTTTGAGAGACAGTTCCTCGACCTTATGGAGGTAAAGCATAAAGACCTCATGGCGCAACTGAGAGCCGGTAAGATTGACGATGACATTAAGGCTGTGTTGAAGGAAGAGGCATTGAACCTGAGTGAACACTTTAACGGTTAACTATGGCATCACTAAAGGAAATACGGGCAAGAATCGTCTCTGTCGCCTCGACACAAAAGATTACGAGCGCAATGAAGATGGTGTCGGCAGCGAAGCTGAAGAAAACCGAAGGCATTACAACACGATTTATACCTTACCGGACCAAGTTGAGCGAAGCGCTGTCAAACTATCTTGGTTCATTGGAAGGCGAAATCAGCATCCCGCTTGCTGAACATCGTGAGGTGAAAAAAGTCGCTCTCATGGTCTTCTCGTCGAGCAGCGGATTGTGTGGCGTATACAACTCCAGCGTCTGTAAACTGTTCAAGCAAGTGTACGACGATTATGTGGCAAAAGTAGGCGAGGAAAATGTGATGGTCTATCTCTTTGGCAAAAAAATCAACGATTATGCCAAGAAGTATGACATTAAGGTGAAGGAGCAATATGCACCTTTGGCTGAGAGTCTTTCCTACGATTTGGCTATGGAGGTTAGTGATAAGATGGTGAAGCTGTTCCTCGATCATGAGGTTGACCGTGTAGAGTTGATTTTCAACCATTTCAAGAATTCGGGTGTGCAGATACCCACCTGTGAAGTGGTATTGCCGTTAAAGACGGTCACTCCCTCTGACGGAACTACTTTGGACTATATCGTAGAGCCTGACAAGGAGACTTTCATCAATGACCTGATTCCAAAGGTGATTCGAACCAATTTCTATTCCATCATGCTTGACACGTTGACCGCCGAACATGGTGCCCGTATGACGGCTATGCACATTGCTTCCGACAATGCCGAGCAACTGTCGCAAGACCTGCGTATCCTGTACAACAAAGCCCGTCAGAATGTCATTACCAACGAATTAATCGACATCGTTGGTGGCGCGGAGGCTTTGAACGGATAATCCATAGTAAGAATAGATTTTTATGGATAAAGAAATCATCGACGACGATATCTTCAACCAAAACGAAGCCCCTGGGGCTACTGTAGAGAACTATAACGACGACAGCATTGTCCATCTTGAGGATATGGAGCATATCCGTCGTCGTCCAGGAATGTATATCGGCAAGTTGGGTGACGGTGCATCGCAAGACGACGGTATTTATGTACTCATCAAAGAGGTAATTGATAACTCCATCGACGAGTTTACTTCTGGATTCGGCAAGAAAATTGAGGTGACGGTGGATAAAGCCGCCAAGAAGGTCAGCATCCGTGACTATGGGCGCGGTATCCCGCTTGGCAAGTTGAAAGAAGCCGTCTCTCAACTCAACACAGGAGCGAAATACGACAGCAAGGTGTTCCAGAAATCGGTAGGTTTGAACGGCGTGGGTACCAAAGCTGTCAACGCGCTTTCATCTTATTTCAAGGTGCAGTCCGTCCGTGAGGGGAAGACACGCATTGTGGAGTTTGCGCAAGGCAAGCTGGTGAATGATTCAGGCATTGTTGAGGCCGGCTCTTCGACAGGTTCTGGAAACTTGGATGCTGGAACTTTAACCGAGTTTATTCCGGATTCAGCATTGTTCGGCAACTACCACTATGTGGACGAATACATCGAGAAGCGTGTATGGAACTACGCCTATCTTAATCGGGGCTTGAGTCTTATCTACAACGACAAACGCTATTACTCCAAGAACGGCTTGCTCGACCTGTTGCAGAACAACATGGAAGGCGAAGGCCTCTACCCTATCATCCATATCAAGGATGGCGATTTTGAGGCTGCTTTCACCCACGTGAACGGACAGTCGAATGACTATTTCTATTCCTTTGTCAACGGACAGCACACCACCGAAGGTGGCACACACCAGTCGGCTTTCCGCGAGGGCTACGCCCGTGTGGTGCGCGAGTTTTACCAAAAGGAATACGAGCCTGCCGACATTCGTCAAGGTTTGATTTGTGCCTTGTGTGTGAGAATACAGGAACCCGTCTTCGAGGCACAGACCAAGACCAAACTTGGCTCCACCCATCTTGCGCCCAATAATCCTGATGGCACCAATGACAGCCCTTTTCTCAAGACATACGTCTTTGACATTCTGAAACAGCATCTGGATAATTACCTGCACAAGAATCCTGATACGGTCAGTGTGCTGCAAGCAAAGATTCAAGCCAACGAGAAAGAACGTAAAGAGATAGCTGGCATCAAAAAGGCAGCCCGTGAGAGTGCCAAGAAAGTTAGCCTAAACAACCGTAAGTTGCGCGACTGCCGCATCCACCTTAACACGAACCACGAGAAGCGCTTAGAAAGCACTATCTTCATCACAGAGGGCGACTCAGCCTCGGGAAGCATCACCAAGAGCCGTGATGTGCAGACTCAGGCTGTGTTCAGTTTGCGCGGTAAGCCACTCAACTGCTTGGGGATGAACAAAAAAGTGTGTTACGAGAATGAGGAGTTCAACCTGCTGCAAGCTGCCTTGAATATTGACGAGGACATTGAGAACCTGCGCTACAACAACATCGTCATCGCCACCGATGCTGATGTGGACGGTATGCACATCCGCCTGCTGATGCTCACTTTCTTCCTTCAATTCTATCCCGACCTGGTACGCAACGGGCACGTCTATATCTTGCAGACTCCTTTGTTCCGTGTGCGCAACAAGAAAGAGACCTATTACTGCTACAGCGACGAGGAACGCATCGCCGCCAAAGAAAAATGCGGCAAGCAGGCCGAAATCACACGATTCAAAGGCTTGGGCGAAATCTCCCCTGACGAGTTCCGAGGCTTTATCGGTCCCAATATGAGGCTTGAGCCTGTCATCCTGCGCTACGACTTCGGCATCAAAGAGCTGTTGGAATACTACATGGGCAAGAATACGATGGAGCGGCAGAAGTTCATCATCGAGAACCTTCGAATTGAAGACGATTCGGAGATGGATAAGATGTGATATAAAACGGTTCCGAAGTGGGTAGGCGAAAAGTAGGAGTTAAGTCGGACTTACATCGGACTTGGAAGTTTTAGTTTTGGTTTCAGGATTTCAAAGAACGGAGGTCAACCGCCGAGCGCTCATTTGCGGCTAACACGATGCAAAAATACGTCGACGGCATCGCGCTCTACGAATAAATGGAAGAATATCTTTCAAAAGATTACGATAAGCACCGTAACACATTGATACATTTCTTAATACAACACAATCAAATCCTGTTTTTACGCAAAATCAGGTTCTATTCAGGTACAAATCAGGTTCTATTCAGGTAGGAATCAGGTAGCGGGCAGGTAGTCATCTTAGTCATTTTAGTCATTAGTCAAAATCGTTTTCACACTTGTCAAAATCGGCACTATAATAAAGATATATATCTGTCTTTTCCTGATTTTGGTTGACAGTTTTTGTTCTTTTCCTGATAGGGTTGTCACCCGGTTTTCTGGCCGGGTTGACAATTTCCTGAAACCGTTGACAGTGTTCCTGATAGGGTTGACATATTTCTGATAGGGTTACAATCAGACGGTCTCAGCAGTTGAGGGATGAAAAATACAGGTAGAGAGCAGTCTTTCAGTACGCTGGTGGCCCAAATGCGGAATTTGGCGTTTTTGGATGAATTGACACGGTAACCTACGGAAATGATGTCGTCAAGGTTATAGAATTGGGTTTGGTAGTTTTTACCATCAGCGGCAGTTATTTCCATTTTGGAAACAACTGAATTTTCATCCAACTCACCTTCTTCCAAAATATTCTTCATATGTTTGCTAACAGCAGGCACACCAACACCAAAAAGTGAAGCCATCGCTTTTTGTGTCGCCCACAATGTTTCGTCTTTGATAACTACTTGAATTACTCCTTTCTCGTCGGGGAGTTGGTATAATATGAATTGCGTTTCAACTCATAGTTTATGCCTCTTCTCTATAATACACTTTATAGAACTTACCTCTTTCGTCCTCGCCTTGCTCAACATTTTGACGATTGCCATTGATGATGATTTGGATTTTCTTGTCAAGATTAATAATGCGCTTATAACTCCGTTGTTGTTTCTTGAAGGCATAATTGGAAATGGCGAAACTATCATCAATAACAATATCGTTTTCTGATTCATAGTTTCTCTTAAAGCTATGGAAACTCTCTATCACTTCGGGCTGTTCAATGACCTCATTTGCAAATTCTTCTATATCGAAAGTGTCTTTCTCTTTGAAAAACTGCAATGATTTGTTCAGTAAATCGATTTGGTCTGCTTTTGAAACTTCAAATGTTTTGGGTAATTCCTTAGTGACGAAAGTCTTGGCCATTGTCATTACATTCTGCGTATTGGAAAACTCATCCTTGCGTTGGCGTACATGTAGGAAGTCGTCAATCCAATATTGAGCCTCAATGCCTTTGTTTGTGTTGTCCACTACCGCTACAACATAGCCGTTTTCACGTTCCTTGTTGAAAATTAGGCATCCTTTGTCCAGTTTCTTGATGTTAATGCCTTGATCGCTTTTCAAATTAAAGTTGCCACCTTCGCGTAAAACCTTCAAAAAAGTGTCCTTGTTCTCCGATTTGAACAATCCCACGGCATCTACAGTATCGCCATCCACAATGCAATCCTTGAAATAGACCGTATAAAACTCACCACCTTTAATTTTCGGGTGAGTGCTTTGGTCGTAGAGATGCTTTGCCAAATTCACTGATTGCTCATATAGTGTTTCTGGATTGTCAAAGATTTGAGAAACAGCACCATAGGTCACGTTGTACTCAATGCCACTGTCATGGTATAGTTGGAAGTATTCCTCAGAGGAAAATGGAGGAAAGAAATAATCAATTAGAATTTCATGTATTGGAATTATAGTATCCAAATAAGAATTAGACAAACTAACCCCTTCATCTCTAAACTTGTTACCTATTTTATGTATAGCACAATTATGTATTTTAACATCAAATGCCGAAAACATATTAAATCTTATTATACTGTTTGAACTTTTCTTTCTTCAATCTATTAAACTCTATTTTTAAATCTGCTTCTAACGCAGTAATACTTGTAACTTTGGTCTTAGATTTATTGTCAATATACAGTTTTGATTTAACATTAAAAATCCCATCATGTAGAGGTTTATTCGTCAAAGCACCCGAAAAATTCATAACAACAAAATAGTTCCCAGAAACTCCTCTAATACTGTACCTATAATTGACAGCTAATTCTTCACTCAGAATAATTTCTTTTAAAGCTTCATCCTGCAATTCTTTTATTGAATCCAAATGTTTGCCTTTTAATTGGGCGATACACTCTTTCCCCCTTTTATCAGCATATTCATCAGGAAGATTTGCCGATTCATCAAACATATATTTGAATGATTTTGCATCAAAACTTTTAAAAATACCTGACGAATCAATATTTGTAAAACTCAATAAAAAATTAGTTCGTTCTCTATTAGTAAATTCAGAAAACTTTACTTCAATACATTTATCTTCAATTTCGTTATTTTGAATTAATTGTTCTGCAAGTTGTTTGACCACACGTTCAGCTGCTACTCTTGCTGATCTCGAGTTATATTCTTTCGTAAACTCAACTATGTTTGTGCTTTTTTTGACAGTTACAGTTGCTGTACTTCTCGCAATACTTACAAGAGCTTGTTTATTGGGATTCTTTTGTTCCAAATAAATTTTGACAGTGAAACAATCATTGTCATTTTTGGGTTTTGTTTGCTCCAAAGAAACAACCTCGGCTTTTAATCCATCTTGAAGTTTATCTTGATCAATAGTTTTGTTCATAAACAGCTGTTTAAGTTGTTTATTTTCATCAACTAAATTGTATTGCGCAGAACTTGCTTCCGTTGACTTATTATCAACATTCACATACTCAACCAATGATTCGATATCAAGAGAGCTAAAAAGCATACTTGTCATCAACTGGATTATTTTTGTTTTGTTGGCTGTCTTGAAATATATACCTTTGTGTTGTAAAAAAGTTTTCAAATCTTCTGTTTTTACCGCTTCAGAATCTAAGAAAGGCTTTAAAGAGTCTCCATAGGGTAGATAATCAACAAGATGGGGCTCAATTCTCAATTGTCTATTTTTATTGATAGCCTCGTCGAAATCTTCATCTTTTAGACTTATTTTCATATTCGACGGTACAATTTGCAAATCAGAAGAATTGCATAAACTTAGTTTTTCTATGCAAATTCTATTTGTCAAATCATTATTGTTATAACTTCTGATAACTTCATTTACCTCATTACTATATTGTTCATCATCATAATCAGTAAAGTATATTTTATATTCATTTGCCAAACCGCTTGTTAGTCGTATAAGTAACCAGATCACCTTTCTCAACCTATCTTTGCTATATGGATCTGAGCAAAAGAGCAACACACTGATTTTATCACTATCTTCCTTGATTATAGGTAAAATTGAAGAATTAAGATATTGAGGTGGCATATATGTATTTCGTGCTCCTATTTTATCAATTTGAGAATTATCGTCAGTAATAGGGTACAAAAACTTTGTAATTAAACCATCTCTATATTTTCTTGCTGTAATTATTGAGCTGATCAAAAAATCTGCTTTTTTGTTATCAATTGCATAATAGACAACATCCTTGTTCATTGCCTTTTTTTTGAAAGCTTCGTTTAACCTTGTAATTGCCTGATTTTGTTCGGATTCTTTCAGTGACAAAAGAAATTGAACGCAATATTCAATAGAATTATTAATATTGATTCTCTTGTCTTCAATTAGGTGCTTTCTTACAATATCAACACTATATGTATTATATCCTATCGTATTAGTATAGTCAGGAAGGTATTGTGCATCTATATTTGCATTGATATAAACAATATCTTTTAGATTATCTTTAAGAGGGCAATCGTAATTTCCCCAAAAATCAATTTTAAATTGTTGCTCTTCTCCTAATTTCTCATTATAACTTGTAATTGTTTCATTTATGCTCAACGAATTCCATCCAATCAATTTCAAAATATGTTCGATTATCAGTGAGCTAACATCTTTGTTTTTTTGTGGCGTATCAGGAAGTAATAATGAATATGAAGTGTTTTCTAAATGCCTTTCGATTGCTTTTAATGAATCTAGCAAATTGTTTTCAAACTCAGAACGCTCAATGATTTTTCCAATTACAGAATCTTGTAATATCTGAGTATTTAATGCACGTACAAACAATTGTCCTAATTTAGGACTAACGACCTTCTTCCCTTTTCTTTCAAAAAAAGAATTGATTTTCCCAATAATTATTATTTCGAAATCATCAATGGATATATCTTTGTTTACAACCAAAACATTATTGATCATGTTATTAGGAAGTGTGCGCAATTTAGGTTCCACATACCCGACTAAAGTTAATTCATATTCATCCGCATTAGAAGTTTTTTCAAATAATTCATTTGCCCATTTTTTTGCCTGTGATAAATTTATCGGATTTTTTGATGATTTAACTTGAACCGCTTTTATAGAACCGTTAGAGTATACCCACTTAATGTCTACTTTTTCAGATTCATCATTTGGTTCAACACAAACTGTTTCCCATTTTGTTTCAAATGAATCCAATAAAGCAACTAGCGACTGCAAAAGATAACCCTTTATTGCATATTGTCCATTCATAATATTGTATTATTATTCGTAAATAATTTCTTCCATTATCTCCACCGCTTCCCGCTCCTTCAAATACGCCTGATAACGGAGTTCGTTTGCCTCCAACACTTTATCATTTATCTCTTTTTGCTTCGATTCGTTTTTGAGAATAGGTATCTCCACTTGAGACAACTGCCTGTCGTCTATTTCATCGACAACTGCGCCATAGGTGTTCCGAACAATCAATTGGTATCCGTAATCTGAATTCAACCAGCAATATATATAGCCTGCCAAATCTTTTGAGGTTGGCACAATTCTCATAACATGCTGGTTTAAAGCCCAATTTTCCCAATGCTTAGGAATGATGTTCACTTTCCCAATGGTTCCACTACAAGTAACAGCAACCATATTCTCTTTTAAATACAATTCATGGCTGATTCTGTCTTCATGGTGGGTTCTTGATAAATACTTTATGTTTGTCGGGTTCAATTCTAATAATTGTTTGCCTCCAAAAAACGGAATTCCAAATTTGTCATCAACATAGGTTCGCTTGAATCGACCAGCAAGAATGATTCTCTGAGAAATATCCTTTTCACCAATGTGTTTTACTTGCTTAGAGTTTTCATTCAACAAATCAAGAATAGTGCCGTGTGCCGTCGAATGATACGAGCAATCCAATCTCAAATTCAATCTGCTCAATTTGGTGGTATAATTCCTGAAAGCAACGCTTTCGTCAAAATATTTCGGTTTTAGTTGCTCAATGGGCGGAAGATGGAGTTCTGCATATAGTATACGTTCGGCTTCATCTATCAAGGCGTTTGATTGATCCCGGAAGTCGTATGATTCAATAACTAAGTTATGTATGTCTTTTTTGATAGAATCGGGAGCATCCGGTATAACAACATTTTTCAGATGTTCGGGTTCAATGTGCTGAATAACTGCACCATAATTATTTGTCTGCAACATTTTTTGACCTGTTGGAGTACAGAAATAAGCATATATGTAACCCGTGTCGAATTCATTTTTGCCAGTCAGCCGCAATAAATCATGACTGAAGACCTTACCGTCCAATGTTTGTCCAACCATGCTACATTTTCCAACTGTACCAGAAACGGACATCAACAGCATTCCCTTTTCCACTTTCAATGCCTCAATATCCACATCCGTATTCTCAGAAATGTATTTTACAGGTTTCGGATAAGTTTCTGTTATTGAAGAAGGTTGGTAAAATGGAATTCCTTCCCCCTTTTCTACATAAATACGTTTGAAACGGCTTCTCACGAAAGCCTCCTTCACCAGTCCATTCTTACCCCATAAATGTACAAACCCGAATTTGCAATGCTCCACACGGTATTTGGCGGCTTTGGCTTCAAGATTGTATGCATCAGCCTCCAAACGGATGTTGTTGGAATACACCTCCGAAAGCAATACAGAGGTGTATTTCAACGGATCTGGCAATAATATTGTGCTCCCGATTACCATTGTATGCCCTCCTCGCGTTTCCATTTTTCAAAAACATCCGCTACCAAAACGGTTTGGTCATTGATGATTTTTTCTTGTTGCATTTCTGTTCGATAGACAAGGCTTCCGTCCAACGATCGTTCTGTTACCGTTTTTTCCTCTGCCTTGACAATAACATTGCCTTTCTCGTCACGCTTGTAAATCTTGTTACCTCGTTTGTCATGCCCAATGTGGTCAATCATCGCCATAAAAATGTTGTAGTCGATGATTTGTCCGCTCTTCTCCTCTGCGTCAATCTCTTTTTGAGTTTTCTTTTGCAAAAAAAGGATTGAGCATTGCGTTCCATTGTGAGGCTGGAAAGTATCGGCATGTAAGTCAATGCTTGCTATTATCTTTGTCTTGTGTATCAGCCACTGGCGAATGTATTCCAGTCCGGGAGAGCCAAGAATGCTGTCAGGAAGAACTATGGCGGTTCGTCCACCTTTTTTCAACAATTGCAGTACTCGTTCAATAAAGAGTTGTTCGGGCGGTACGCTCGATTTCAGTTTTTTCTGCATCACCCATGAGCCATCGGCTTGTTTCTCCCAAATATGAGCAAGTTCAAATTGTTCAAGAATTTGTTGGTCTTGTATCGGTATTTTTGTCCCGAACGGCGGATTGGTGACAATTACATTAAAAAATTCTATTGATTTATAATTGGTTATGCTTTCTACATCAATTTTCAGTGTTTCGGCCAAGTGTCTTTTAGTTTCTTCGCTCCATTCGTGTGGTGGTAGCAAAGTGTTCATCTGCATAATGTTGCCGCTGCCGTCATTGTTCATCACCATATTCATTTTGGTGGCTTTCACAAGATCTGGATTGATGTCGAAACCGAAAAAATTCTCACTTGCTATCTCTGAAATTCGGTCATTGTATGCTTTTGTTATATCATTATTCCAACCGTCTTTCGGCCCGTATTGCTTTTCCATTTTTTTTGTAAGGCGATTTACTACGCAAGTCATGGCATTGACGATGAATCCACCCGTGCCACAACTGCTGTCACACACCTTTTCATTATCCTGCGGATTTATCATTTCCACAGCCATTTTCATAACATTTCGCGGTGTAAAAAACTCGCCACGATCGCCACGAAGGTTAGAACCGACAATTTCTTCGTAAGCCTTTCCCTTGATGTCAATATTTGTGTTGAGCAATGTGTATTTCTGCAATTCGGCCACTAAAAAGGTAAGGGTACGCGGATTGAGTTTTATCTCTTCGTTGGCATCAAAAATCTGAGAATGGCGTTTTTTTACGACCTCAAAGATTTTATCAATACGCTTTTTAACGGTTATTTGTCCGTCTCGATTATTACGTTCTTTGTTGGTAGTATAGAACTCTACAGGATCAAGCAAATTGCGTTCGTCTTGTATTTTGCAGAAAATGACTTTCAAAAATTCAAAGAAAGCAGGTTGTTTCTGCAAGCCTTCATTGCTATATATAATATTGTGACAAGTACGGAATGTAAACAACAGATTGTCATCAGATGCTTTAGTCAAAATATAGCGGTTCGGTCGTCCATCTTCATCGGTTTTGCCGTCGGCAGAAGGAATGTCGTTATATTCAACGAATATAACATTTCCATTTTCGTCTTTTTGTTTGCGGAAGACAGTTTTGCTCATTCCGTTTGTCCACATTCCCCATTCACAATTGACACAACTCGACATGTAAGTCTTTAATTGGTCTGTTCCATTATCTTTGTCGGTGGCTTTTACCGTCTCTTTTTTACATTCTATAATCAGCAATATTTTCTGTTGATCTTTTTTGTCGTCTTCTGTTGCACCGTCAGGAAAAATCACAATATCCGCACGTTTTCTCCCTGAACCCATTTGTACAGGATACTCTACTGCAATGCGTTCTTTGGCGTATTTGTGCTCATTCACCAAACGCTTCTCAACGGTTTGGCGCACATATTCTTCTGCCGTGTCATTGCGGATTGTTCCATCCACATAGTCACGGATTTTCCCTTCTGGGATGATTAATATTGTTTCTTGATAATCCATCTCTTAGAGTTTAATATCATTGTTTTCTTTTCGCTGCAAAATTAGCAAAAATCCATTCAGCAAGCAACTCTTTATCACATAATTCCGAAATTTAAAATATTATCGCTATCCATTCCACCAAATAATTGTATTTTTGTCCCCAAATCTTGAAATCCTTAAATACTAACTGTAATGAAAAAACTCACTTTATTAATTATGGGCAGCATGATTACCCTTTTCGGCTGCAACCAGCAACAGCAGCCCGCTGAACGCTATTCCGTCAAGGCTTACCCTGAGACGCGCATGGACGAAACTGTCGTTGACGACTATTTTGGCACCAAAGTCGCCGACCCCTACCGTTGGCTTGAGAACGACACCTCCGCTGAGACTGCTGACTGGGTCAAAGCGCAGACAGAAGTCACTCAAGACTACCTGAGTCACATCCCCTTCCGTAGCGCCCTTAAAGACCGTCTGACTGAAATCGTCAACTATGAACGCTACAGCACTCCCTCGAAGAAACACGGCCGCTATATCTACTCGAAGAATGACGGTCTTCAAAACCAAAGCGTCATCTACATGCAAGAGACGCTTGACGGAGAGCCAACTGTGCTTTTAGACCCCAACAAACTCTCTGACGACGGCACCGTCTCGTTAGGCGGCATCAGTTTCTCCAACGACGGCAAGTATATGGCCTACACTATCCAACGCAGCGGCTCCGACTGGGTTGAGATTTACGTGAAGGACATGGCCACCCTCGAACTTCTCCCCGACCACATCGAATGGGCCAAATTCTCTGGTGCCAATTGGTATAAAGACGGCTTCTTCTATGCCGCTTACGACCGTCCTGAAGCTGGTAAAGAGTTCAGCAATGTGAACGAGAACCACAAAATCTACTACCATAAGCTCGGCACCGCACAGGACGAAGACCAACTCTTCTATCATAACCCAGCCCAACCGCGCTATTTCCATTCTGTAGACCTTACCGACGATGAGCATTATATGTTCCTCTTCGAGAGTGGTCAAGGCGCAGGCCACACCTTGTGGATCAGGGATATGCAAGATCCCAACGGCAAGTTTGTGCAGATTGCCGACAATATGGACTATCAGTACAGCCCTATCGATGTAATCGACGACGTGCTGTACATCTTCACCAACTACGATGCTCCGAAGGGTCGTATCTGCCGTGTGTCGGCCAAAGCCCCGCAGATGGAAAACTGGGTTGATGTAATTCCTGAGGGAGAGAACGTCATTGCCGGCATCAACCTCGCCAAAGGCAAGATGATTGTCACCTACGACAAGGATGCCGCCAATCATGCCTACGTCTACACTATGGACGGCGAACAACTGCATGAAATTGCCCTGCCCACTTTCGGTGCTGTCGGTTTCAGCAGCAGATATGAAGAGCCTGAGGTGTTCTATGCTTTCACCTCCTTCGCCTTCCCGACTACGATTTACCAATACAATATCGACGACAACACCTCAACGGTGTTCCGCGCTCCGGCTATCGACTTCAAGTCGGATGATTATGTCACCGAACAGGTCTTCGTCACTTCGAAAGACGGCACCCAAGTGCCTATGTTCCTGACTTATAAGAAAGGCTTGCAGAAGGATGGTACCAATCCCACCCTGCTCTATGGCTATGGCGGCTTCAACATCACCTTGAATCCTGGATTCAGCACCTCGCGTCTGCCCTTCATTGAGAACGGTGGCATCTACGCCCAGATGAACCTGCGCGGTGGCAACGAATACGGTGAAGATTGGCATATTGCCGGCACCAAGTTACAAAAACAAAACGTCTTCGACGACTGCATTGCTTGTGCAGAATACCTTATTAATAAAGGTTACACCTCGCCGAAGTATTTGGCCTTGAACGGTGGCTCCAACGGCGGTTTGCTTGTCGGTGCAGTGGTCAACCAACGCCCCGATTTGTTTAAGGTGGCTGTTCCCCAAGTCGGTGTGATGGATATGCTGCGCTACCACCTCTTTACCATCGGTTGGAACTGGGCCAGCGACTATGGCACCAGCGAGGACGACGAGGCCATGTTCAAAGCCTTATATGCCTATTCGCCTTTGCACACCATCCAAAGCGGTGAGAACGTCCACTACCCCGCTATCATGGTCACTACTGCCGACCACGATGACCGAGTGGTGCCTGCCCACAGTTTCAAGTATGCAGCAGCCTTGCAGGCCGCACAAACTGGACCAGAGCCCAAGATTATCCGCATCGACACCAAAGCTGGACACGGCGGCGGCAAGCCTATGTCCAAGGTCATAGAGGAGAATGCGGACATCTATTCGTTCATCCTGTATAACATGGGATTGAGCTATCCAGCCGATAAGAAGTAAACATCAGCCATTGATACAAAAATCGCCCGTCGAGATTTTTCCAACGGGCGGTTTTAATATTTTCCAATTTTTGCCAAATTTTTGACCCATGAAAAGACTTTTAATCATCCTAATAATGCTTTTTGGCATTATCTCTTTGCAGGCTCAAGAAAACAGATTCTTGAAAAAAGCATTTTACTTTCTGACCAAGCCCGATGATGTCGACTCAACGCGGATATACCAACCCAATAAGGCATGTTTCGCAGTGGGTCCTTTCTTCTCACTGCAAAAGGCAGGCTTTGACGTGGATGTCAACTTTAGCGTCAACTCGGATGAAATGGAATCAGTTTCAGGCGTTTCGAGTTTCAGCATGAGCGAAACCCCTTGCAAGAAAATTGGCGTTGAGGTTGACTATGGCAATATCGGGTTCAGCTACAGCCATGAAATTGGGGCTCCAAGCGCCATAGCAAAGAGATCATTAGATTTCCACATGGTCGGCAGGTCATGGGGAGTGGGATTGAATTATTTCAAAATCTCGAATCCATTCACCTCGGGGCTGACTCTTTGGGACGAGCATGACAACGTTGTTTTACAAGATAAATTCACTACTGATGAGCTGGCAATAATGCGAAGTCTCACCATCGACGGCTACTACGTCTTCAACAACAAGCGTTTCGCCTACCCTGCCGCTTATAAGATGGGTATGGTGCAACGCAATACTGCAGGCTCATTCATGCTGACAGCACGATACATGCAAGGCGACCTATACAACTCACCCGAAGCCGTCTGGGATACCTATAACCTGTTGGATTGTTTCTCCACGATGCAAGCTTCAATAGGTGGCGGCTATTCCGTCAACTTCGTCCTTTGGCATAAAGATCCTGTAGGCCCTCGCGACGAAAAACTACGCAATCTCACCGTCAATCTGACAGCCATGCCAGTGCTTACATTTTTCAATTACCTGAAAACCACCGAATACCTATATGACGAGCATGAGGTATATGATGGCAGAGTAGTGGACAGGGTATGGTGTCGTCCGGTGCCCAATTACATCGGCAGTGCGGCCGTCAGCCTTACCATGTGGCGTTTCTATCTATCGACCCAATTCACTTATAACAGGTTCTATTTCCGCAGCCGCGATGCCTTCAATGCAAGCCAGCTGGAAATCCCCAACTATGTGGATGACCTCAGCTTCCATGGCACCTTCCACGATTGGATGCTGAAAGTGCTCTTGATATACAGGATCTAACTTGACTTTCATCCTGAAATCGCCGAAGGAAAAGACCAATCCATGCGACAAACAGAAATAATTTCCAAAAACGGACCTCGTGTCCGTTTTTTTCGTATTATTGCAAACGTGAAAAATTGGGTGGAATGAAAATTTAGCCCAACGTTGTTATATTAATCAAATTATTGACAATCAAAGGTGTAAAAATGTCAAAATTCAAAAAAATTCTCATAGTTGTCCTCGTCGCGATAGGAATTACGTCCTGCAATGTACTCAACCAAGTGGCTCAAATAGCCAATTTTTCCAACTGCAAGTTTAATTTTGAAAGCGTTGATCAGGTGAAAATGCTTGACGTACAACTGAGCAAAGGCATGACGAAAAGCGATTTGAACATTGCCCAATTAGCTTCATTGACGAGTGCCATTTTAAAGAAGCAACTCCCTGTCTCGTTTAACGTCAATTTGGATGTGAACAATCCCAACTCCATTCCTGCTGCTTTGACCAAGATGGACTATATACTGACTTTGAACGGAAAAGAAGTCATTAGCACTACATTGAACAAGAGCATTAACGTTGGGGCTAATTCGAGCAGCGTCGTGAGCATACCTGTTCAAACCGACCTATTTCAGCTGTTCAGCGGCGAATCGGCTGATGCTATCGTGAATTTAGCATTCAAATTGACGGGAGTCAGTAGCAATCCTGTCAATGTGGGTCTGAAAGTCAAACCCTACATCAGCATTGGTAATCAACAACTTGCCTATCCAGAATTCATTACTTTGAACAAGACCCTACAATAATTCAATTTCAAAAAAAGCGAATAATGTCTGTTTTTGAAGATAAGCGATATTGCATTGATCCTGGCAAGGGGAAAAAGATGGACGGGTGTCCATATTCCATTTATGAAGACGGTCATGATGTCCAGGATTATATTGTCCCTCCCAAGGGCTACACTTTTGTTGGCTTCAAGTTCGACCCTTATACCGGTAATCAGATTTACGACGGAAAGCTATATGCCCAGTATGAAAAAGAGTCTTTCAAGGATAGATTGAAATCCAATCTTTGGAAACTCATATTGCCATTAGCCATCGTTTTGGTTGTCGTTCTTATTACAGTTCTGGTCATTAGTGTTTTTAAACCATCTAAATCTTCTGAGACTCCTTCCGGAAAACAAAAAACGGAAATCCTCAATGACTCAACGGAAACCAAGAAGGATGAAGCGAAACCGGCAATGATTGAATCGCCTGCAGCAAACGATCCAAAAGAAACCGTCAAAGAGGAAGAGAAGGTTGTCCATAATGAAGACAATAGCAATACGACGCAGCCCGTCAACCAAGAGCAAAACATTCAAACTGAGGTAAAGCCAGTAATTGAGGAGACGCAACCCCAACCTGACGACCCGGCGACTTTGTTCAAAAAGGAGTTCTGGGCGATGATTCATGAACGCAACGGGTCAATGGATGACTATACAGAACTGTTCAATAATTACAAGAGCAAAGTCAAAAAGGGAGATGAGTTTGACTATCTGCGCTTCACTATTTTGAAAAACTACGTATCGTTTAAGGCATGGTATGAGAAGCTGAAAGCGATACCCGTCGACCGTTTATCCTCCATTGAATCCATTGATGAACTAAGAAAGTACCTGAAGGAATAACATTATGGCTCAACACCAAGATAAGTTTTATTACGTAGATCCTGGCATCGGCAGCAAAAAAGACGGCTGTCCCTATTCCTTCTTTCAAGATGGACAGGACGTAGTAGACTTTATCATTCCTCCTGAAGGTTATATCTTCAAAAGTTTCAGATACGAGCCTTATGACGAAGACCCCTTCTATGAAGGGAAAATTGTAGCTGAATATGAGGTGGGTGAAATAAAGAAAGATCCTTTATTAAAACCATATATGTGGGTACTCCTTGGTGTAGCAGCCATTGTCTGTATGTTATTCGCTGCCTATTGTACAAAACGGGTCGTTAAGAAATGGAGGAAAAGAAGGGCTAAAATGACCATTATAGACCTGACTACTGATACTGCAAAGATAGACACCACAACGACTGACACCACTTCGTTCATGATTGATAGTTCCTCTATTGTCGAACCAGTACAACAGTCTACAGTTATTGAACCGGAACAGCAACCTACAGTTGTTGAAGTAAAACAGGATTCGCCAAAACCCGTTGAAAAGGTGGAAGTCTCTGGAGATGCAATAGTTCAGTTCCAAAACGAGTTTTGGGATATGGTTCACCGTCCGGATGCCACAATGGATGATTTCCATAATCTCTTTGTCAAGTACAGGAAAAAGGTCAAATGCGAAGAATATGAATACCTGCGTTTGGTCATTCTTCAGAACTATGCAACCTTTAAGAAATGGAACAAAGAATTGCTCCAAATTCCGCCTGACGAGTTGCAGTCCATCAATGATATTAACACCTTGAAAGAAAAAATCAATATTAATATATAAACACTCAAAACGAATAGTATGATTAGAAACAACTTCATCAAACGCCACAACGGCCCTACCGCATCGGATGCTGAAAAGATGCTCAAGGTCATTGGCGTTGCCTCGCAAGAACAACTTGTCGACGAAATCATTGCTCCCGAAATCCGTTTGCCGAAAGACCTCAACATCGGCGAAGGCATGAGCGAATACGAAGTCATCAGCCACCTGAAGGCTCTGGGTGCCAAGAATAAGCAGTTCCGCACCTATATCGGCTTGGGCTACTACAACACCATCACCCCTGGCGTTATCATGCGCAACATCCTTGAGAACCCGGGGTGGTACACCTCTTATACTCCTTATCAAGCAGAGATATCGCAAGGCCGTCTTGAAGCCCTTCTGAACTTCCAGACCGTCATCAGCGACCTAACCGCTATGCCTTTGGCCAATGCTTCCTTGCTTGACGAAGGTACAGCCGCTGCTGAAGCCATGCTGATGTTCTGGCACGCCCGTAGCCGCGCTCAAGTGAAGGCTGGCGTGAAGAAGTTCTTTGTGGCCAACGACGTGTTCCCGCAGAGCATTGAAGTCATCAAGACCCGCGCCCACTTCCAGGGCATCGAGGTCGTGGTAGACGACATCAACAAGTTCGATTGCAGTGAAGAATACTTTGGTATCCTGCTCCAATGCCCCAACCAGTTTGGTGAGATTGTTGACAATCGCGCCAAGGTTGCCGAATGGAAAGCCAAAGGAATGCAGGTGGCCGTTGCTGCCGACCTGTTGAGCCTCACCCTCATCACGCCTCCTGGCGAATGGGGTGCCGATGTCGTGTTGGGTTCCAACCAGCGTTTCGGTCTGCCGATGGGCTTCGGCGGTCCTCATGCCGGTTACTTCGCCACCACTGAGGCCTACAAGCGTGAGATGCCTGGCCGTATCATCGGTATCAGCATTGATGCCCTCGGCAATCCTGCCTACCGTCTGGCTCTGCAGACCCGTGAGCAGCACATCAAGCGCGAGAAAGCCACATCGAACATCTGCACGGCTCAAGCCCTGCTGGCCATCATGTCGGGCTTCTACGCCCTCTATCATGGTCCGGAGGGATTGATTGAGATTGCACACCATATCAACTGCCTCGCCGGCAAGCTGACTTCAGAGTTGGCCAAGCTGGGTGTGAAACAGCTCAACAAGTACTTCTTCGACACCCTGTTGTTCGAACTGCCCGAAGGCACCTGCACCTGCAAGGTGAAGGAAGCTGCCGAGAAACACGGCATGAACTTCCGCATCATCGACAAGCAGCACTTCGGCATCAGCCTCGACGAGACCACCGCTCGCGAAGACATCAACGAGATTGGCCAAGTCGTCGCCGAAGCCCTCGGCAAACAACATGAAGAACTCGTTTGCGACCCGAACTGCCAGAAGTTCAGCGGCATCCCGACTGAGATGCAGCGTACTTCCAAGTTCATGCAAGCCCCGATGTTCTTCAAGTATCGCAGCGAGACCGACATGATGCGTTACATGAAGAAGCTCGAGAACCGCGACCTCAGCCTCAACCGCTGCATGATTCCGCTCGGAAGCTGCACCATGAAGCTGAACCCTGCCACCTCGATGTATGCCCTCAGCTGGCCTGAGTTTGGCAACATCCACCCCTTCGTCCCCGCTGACCAAGTAGAAGGCTATCTCGAACTTATCAACGAGATGGAAAAAGACCTCTGCGAAATCACAGGCTTCAAGGGCATGAGCTTCATGCCTAACTCGGGTGCCAGCGGCGAATATGCTGGTCTGCTCACCATCCGTCGTTACCAAGAGGCCAACGGACAAGGTCACCGCAACATCTGCCTGATTCCTGCTTCGGCTCACGGCACTAACCCCGCTTCTGCAGCTATGGCTGGAATGCAAGTGGTGGTGGTCGCCTGCGACGAGCACGGTAACATCAACCTCGACGATGCTAAGGCCAAAGCCGAGCAATACAAGGACAACCTGGCTGCCTTTATGGTCACCTATCCTTCCACGCACGGTATCTACGAGGACGGCATCCGCACTCTCGTGAAACTCGTTCACGACAACGGTGGACAAGTCTATATGGACGGTGCCAACATGAATGCCCAAGTCGGTTTGACCAGTCCCGGCTTCATCGGAGCTGACGTGTGCCACCTCAACTTGCACAAGACCTTTGCCATTCCTCATGGTGGTGGCGGTCCTGGTGTTGGTCCTATCGGTGTGGCCGAGCACCTGAAGCCTTACCTGCCTTCACACATCCTGTTCCACTGCGGTGGCGACAAGCAGGAAGGCGCCGTTTCGGCTGCTCCGTTTGGTAGTGCCCAGATTCTCACCATCACCTACTGCTACATCAAGATGCTGGGTGGTGAAGGCCTGAAGAAAGCCACTATGGGTGCCATCATGAACGCCAACTACCTGAAGGAAAGACTGAAGGACTACTACCCGATTCTGTATACCGGCAATCACGGACATGTGGCACACGAGATGATTCTCGACATCAACGGGATTAATAAGACTGTTGGTGTGGCCGCCATCGACATCGCCAAGCGTCTGATGGACTTCGGTTTCCACGCTCCTACTGTGGCCTTCCCTGTCCATGAGACCCTGATGGTGGAACCCACCGAGAGCGAGCCTATCGCTGAGCTCGACCGCTTCGTCGAAGCCATGATTCAAATCCGCAAGGAAATCAAGGACATCGAAGACGGCAAAGCCGAGAAGGGCAACAACATCATCTCGCACGCACCTTATACCGCTGAGATGCTGATGGCCAACGAGTGGAACTTCCCCTTCACCCGCGAAGAGGCTGGCTTCCCGATGAAGAGCGACGTGCAGGACAAGTACTTCCCGCATGTCACCCGTATCGACGACGCCTATGGCGACAGAAACTTGGTTTGCAAGTTCTCTGCTGAATAATTTGGTTCACGCAGAACGCGCAGAATACGCAGAATTTTAGAGACGGTGCATGCACCGTCTCTAATTTTTTTCTCGTATTTCGACAAGAATTTTGCAATTTATTTCTTGGATTTCGACAAATTTTGATGAATTATTTCTTGGATTTTGACAAAATGTTGTATTTTTGCAGCACAAAATCAATATCTTAGACAATGAAAGAATACTTTACTAGAATTATCGACAAATATCTCATTGAATGGAAGAACGACACCACGCATAAACCTTTGCTTTTGCGAGGGGCACGCCAGGTTGGAAAATCATCAGCTGCAAAACATTTGGGAAAACAGTTCAAGTATTTTGCCGAAATCAACTTTGAGCGGCAAAGGGAAGCCAAGGCTTTTTTCTCTGGCGACCTTGACGTGAAACTGATTGCCAGCAAAATCGCAAATTACATCAATATTCCTATTGAACCAGGAAAAACCTTGTTGTTTTTAGATGAAATCCAAGAATGTCCAGAAGCCATCATGGCATTGCGGTTTTTCAAGGAAGACTATCCCGATTTGCATGTCATTGCCGCAGGTTCGCTTCTTGAGTTCGCCCTCGAAAACTTACCTACTTTCGGCGTAGGCAGAATCCATTCTTTGTTTATGTATCCCATGAACTTCAACGAATTCCTTGAAGCCACGGGCAACCAAGGTCTCGCCACCATGCGCGATATGGCAGACAGCCAACATCCACTCGACTTGCCTTTCCACAACAAACTTGTTGAATTGTACCGCATCTATCTCATGGTAGGCGGTATGCCAGAAGCCGTAGCTGCATGGGTAAACAGCAGGGATTTCCTGCGCTGCCAAAAAATTCACAACGACATCATTCTCACCTACGAGGACGACTTCAATAAATACAAGAAAAACGCTAATCCCGATCTGCTTCGTGTTGTCATGCGTGGCGTTTGTCATCAAATCGGCAAAACCATTTCTTTGACAGAAATTGCCCGAGACGTGAGAAGTCAGCTTATCAGGGAGGCCTTACGGCAATTGACACAAGCTGGCATTGTTACTCCAGTGATTGCAACCGCAGCCAACGGCATTCCTTTAGATGCTGAAGCCAAATTCAATCGAGTCAAGTACCTTTTCCTTGATCCAGGATTATTGCTTTCCGTGCTACAACTCGACCTTGCAGAATCACGCCAACTGATAGAGCTCATAATGGTAGGCTCGCCCCACGACCTTGTCAACAAAGGCTCAATTACTGAAATGGTGACTGGTCTGGAGATGGCACGCTACAAAAATCCCATCCAAAGGCCCAAAATGTATTATTGGGAAAAAACAGGGAATAGCACCGCTGAGGTAGATTACCTGCAAATCAAGGATATGTCGATACTGCCTATCGAAGTGAAAGCCAGTACTCAAGGCGGAATGAAAAGCCTTTGGACCTTCATGCGGGAAAAGCATTTGCACGAAGCTGTCCGTTGTTCGTTGGAGAACTTTGGTGAATTCAACTATTCAGACCCGCAAGACAATGGCGAAATCCGCCATATGCGTATTGTGCCACTGTATGCAACGGGAAAAATTTTAGAATAAACAAGTTTTAGGAATGATTGTGTTTTGAGACGCGGTTAATCAATCCCACCCATCAACGAGTATCTCATAATTCTCAAACACAATCACTTCGCCGGGGGTGATTTTGGCTCTTTTGCGAGTCTCTACCTCGCCATTGCGAAGCACCATGCCTGCTGTGACTACCTCTTGTGCCTCACTGCCCGTATCCACTACTCCCGTGGCTTTCAGCAAAGCTATGAGGGGTATGAAAGTCTCGTCTTCACGTAACGCAAAGCTGATTCTATTAAGTTTCTGTGCCATAACTTTTTGGATTAATTTTGAAAAAGACCGCCCTCCACAATGGAAGGCGGTCACAAAAACAATTATGAGAAAACATTACTCTGCTTTAGGCTCGTCCTTGGCAGCAGCTTTTTCCTGCTTCTCAAGGTTCTCCTTCAGGCCGGCGAGGACTTCAAGGTCACCGAGGGTGCTGCGCTCAATGTTGTCATTGATTTGCTTCACGGTGCGCTTGGTCTGCTTGGCAGCCTTCTCGGCTTCGCTCTCCTCGTTCGTCTTGGCGGGAGCTTCTTTCTCTACTTCCACTTTAGGCAGGGCAAGGATGATCTTCTTGTTTTCCTTGTTGAACTCAAGGACTTTGAATTCGAGGGTGTCATCCACCTTGGCGGCTGAGCCGTCTTCCTTCTTCATGTAGCGGCTGGGGCAGAAGCCTTCAACGCCGTAGGGCAGCGAAACCACAGCACCCTTGTCGGTAGCGCTGATGACGGTGCCTTGCTGCATGGAACCGACGGTGAACACAGTCTCAAACACATCCCAAGGATTCTCCTCAAGCTGCTTGTGGCCGAGGCTGAGACGACGGTTCTCCTGGTCGACGTCGAGGACAACGACTTCGATGGTCTCGCCCACCTTCGTGAACTCTGCCGGGTGCTTGATCTTCTTGCTCCAGCTGAGGTCGCTGATGTGGATAAGACCGTCAACGCCTTCCTCAAGCTCGACGAAGATGCCGAAGTTGGTGAAGTTGCGGACAGTGGCGGTGTGCTTCGAGCCCACAGGATAGCGGTCGGCGATGCTGGCCCACGGGTCGGGCATCAGCTGCTTCATGCCGAGGCTCATCTTGCGCTCCTCGCGGTCGAGGGTCAAAATCTTGGCTTCCACCTCGTCGCCCACCTTCAGGAAGTCCTGAGCGCTGCGGAGGTGCTGCGACCACGACATCTCAGAGACGTGGATGAGACCTTCAACGCCGGGAGCGATTTCGACGAATGCGCCGTAGTCGGCAACGACAACGACCTTACCCTTAACGGTGTCGCCCACTTGCAGGTTGGCATCGAGGGCATCCCACGGATGAGGAGTGAGCTGCTTGAGACCGAGAGCGATACGCTTCTTGTTGTCGTCGAAGTCGAGGATGACGACCTTGATCTTCTCGTCCAGGGTGACCACCTCTTCGGGATGGCTGATACGGCCCCAGCTGAGGTCGGTGATGTGGATGAGACCGTCAACGCCGCCGAGGTCGATGAACACGCCGTAGCTGGTGATGTTCTTGACCACGCCTTCGAGGACCTGACCCTTCTCAAGCTTGCTGATGATTTCGGCCTTCTGGGCTTCAAGTTCATCCTCAATGAGAGCCTTGTGAGACACAACCACATTCTTGAACTCTTGGTTGATCTTCACAACCTTGAACTCCATCACGCTGTCAACAAATACATCGTAGTCGCGGATGGGTTTGACGTCGATTTGCGAACCGGGCAGGAAGGCTTCGATACCGAACACTTCGACGATAAGACCACCCTTGGTGCGGCTCTTGACGTAACCGTTGATGATTTCGCCCTTTTCGAAAGCTTCGTTGACGCGATCCCACGATTTGAGCAGCAGAGCCTTCTTGTGGGAAAGGATGAGTTGGCCGTTGGGACCTTCTTGGTTCTCCACGTAGACTTCCACTTTGTCGCCCACCTTCAGGTTGGGGTTAGTGCGGAACTCGGTGATAGCGATGACACCGTCCGATTTGTAGCCGATGTTGACGACCACCTCACGGGGAGTGATGGCGACAACGGTACCTTCGATGACCTCGTGGTCGGCCACTTGGCTCATGGTACCGGCATACCTCTCTTCCAGCTTCTGACGCTCGTCAGCGCTGTAGTTGTCGAACTTCTTGTGCGAAGATGTCCAGTCGAAATCTTCGGCGGGGACGGGTTTTTGTCTAGGGGCTTTGGGCTTTCTCTCAACCGGTTTTTGTTCTACGGGAGCGGCCTCGACGGGAGCCTCATTGATGATGTTTTCTTGTTCTTCCATTGCGGAAATGTAGTTTTGTTGTACCCGATTGTGTTCCAGAAAGCCGCAACCGAGGAGGTTAAACATTTGATTACCAATATGAACCGCTGATTATGCAATCACTCTGGAGTGCGGCTCAAATCGGGCTGCAAAAATAGAAAAAAACTTGATAAGTATTACAGGTTCAGCGAATTATTTTTACACTTCTTTCAGCAAGTTCACACTATTTTACGTCATTGCGACCTCCCTTTGTCATTCAATAAACATCCGTAGCCGTGTGCACTATTGCAAAGCAAAAGCATCACACGGCTACGAGTAAAACATTGTCAAATCCTATTACCTCACCAAGACCAATTTTTTAGAGGTAACTCCCTTATCGGTTACGACACGCAGCAGATAAGCACCAGCGGCTCTGTCACTGAGGTTAATCTGCAAGTAGTCGTTCTTGACTTCCTCGGAGCGCAAGACCTGTCCGTAGCCATCAATAACTTCAATCCTACGGATGCCTTTGCCTTCGATGTTGAAGACCCCGCGCGAGGGGTTGGGGAACACATTGACATATTCCGCTCCGTTGTCGTTCAGGCCCATGGTGCCGAAATGCAGGGTAACGGGCTCCGACAAAGTGCCTATCGTGCCGTCGGCGATGTAAGACAGGTTGTCGTCCGACCAAACCACATCCGTTCCGTCAGTAAGCACGAAGTGCATCGTCTCGGTGGCTTCACCGAATGCCAGCAGGAAGGCCACGTACCTGTCTAAGGGTTCCACATACATCAGCTTGACACTTCCCCTGCACTCGTTGTCCACAAAGGCGGCCAACTCATAGTCCTCAGAGCGAAGCTCATGCCCGCCCAATTCAATCACAGCGGTCACCAGCATGTTGTCGGCAAACGCCGCCGTGTTGGAGGTAAAGGCTGTGCCCTCGTGGGTGGTTGGGGCTGCGGCTTTCCAGCTACGTCCGCTTTGAAAGACCAATGTCTTCGGACTGCTGCTGTTCGACTTGTACATATAGCCCTGTCCGGGTTCAAGCGCGTTCAGTGTACCGTACCACATACTGTAATTGTCGAAGGACACGAAGGTTGCAGAGGCTGTGCGTCCCTTGATGATATCGTCGGACTCCGGCGTGAAACCGCTCATGGCTGTCTCCAAGCTCAGGCTCTGTCCGATGGGGAAACTTATCCAGTTCCATCCCTCGTTGAGGGTGATGGGGTGGTTCTCCATCCGAGCCAAGTAGCCGGACATTGCGACGTTGCAGACGGCGTTGGTGCGCACCTTGTACATCTGCTCGTTGGTGAGCTCGTTGAGGGAGCCGTACCAGTAGTTGTTCCCGTTGTACTCAAACTGGTCCACTGCGCCGTCGTTCTTCGACTGGATGCGGATGCCATTGGTTCCCAGACTGTTCTCCAGCATCGTCAGTCCGTCGATCCCCTCCTGCTCGATGTAGGTCGAATACCAGTTCCAGCCCTCGGTAAGCACAGTGGATTGGGTGACGATAGTAGGAATAGTAGAGAAATAGGTGTATTCCGCCACCATCTCCTTCTCCTCGTGGTTGCCTGCCGAGTCTATGGCCATAACGAGGAACTCTGTGGTGAGCAGGCTGTCGATGGGCAGCATGAACTCGTTCCCAAGGATTTGCGGCTTTCTCACTTGCCATTCCATCTCGGTGGAATCGTTGCGGTAGTACAGCGTGTGGTACCACACACCCGAGCGGTTGTCTGATGAAACGAACTGGAAGTTCAGACTATCCGCAATGGGTGTAACCTCCTCGATATGCGAAGTGGGCTTCACCGCATCGACGATGTTCGTCCATGTGGGCGTAAGGATTTGTCCTTCCTGATCGAAGATGATGCCAGCGCGGTTGCTGATTTCAGTGCCGTCCGCAAAGGCTTCCTTGATGTCGATACTATAGTCTATGAACCCCACACCATCACCAAAGTAATTGACAGGCAACACGCCTTGGTTGGGGTCGTCGGTGGGTTCCATCGTCATCGGGTCCAAGGATTGGATAGTCCATTGGATGATGCCTGTGGCTGCATCATAATCCTGTTCCACTTGGGCAATCACATAGTTTTCAGGGCGCAAGTCCAAGGTGCGGGCAAAGGTCTGTTCCCCGTTGAGGTCCAAACGCTTGTCGCCTATGGTGACGCTACGAGCGGCCAAAGAATTCAAGTCGAACTTTGCGGCATCCAGAGTGTCGCGCACGATGATGGTATGCGCCGCAGCGGTAGCTAAAGTGGTGTCGTTCTCAAACTCAATCTCATACTGCACATTCTGGATTTCCTGACGCATATAGTGGCTGCCGGATTCGGAGAGGTAGCCGTGGATGTCGTTGGGGTCAAGGGAGTAAACTGGGGTTGATAGGCCGCCTTGGGGAAAAGCCCCTATAGGACAACCTGGTTTCGGATCCGAAAAAGCATGAATGCAATCATGTAATAAGAGAGGACTATCGCCAATTGTTAATGCCGTTAATGCTTTAGATATTTCATTTATTATTTCTTTATATCTAAATACATTAAACAGGCCTTTATGTATCATACACGACAAAATGGCTGAAAACGCAGATCTCAAAACAGATATCGTACGCCATTGATTAAAAAACCCATCAAAACTCCCTCCGCCGCTGCACATAAACTGATTAACCTCTGTCATTAAGGAATTTAGTAATGAACAAACACATGCTGGAACGGTTATCCATGGACCAGTAAATAAACTCCAAACATCCAAAGCAGAACATACTATACCAAAAACACAAGAGTATCTATCAGCCACACAGCAATATTCATGAACACTATAGCGAGTCTCAATAAAGTTGACTGGACTTATTGTATCATTAGGAACAGTCATCCAGACATCAACAGGTTCATTAGAAGTGATTTTCAAAGTCAGGGTTTTAGTTTCAAACGGTGCAAGATTCAAAAAGAAAAAGTTGCTACGAACCACAACTGAATCACCTGTTGCCTCATCAACTCCAGCGGTCTTTATAAAATAATGATCATCGCCAAATGATTCTGCCCAAGCTTTAATTTCCATTATTTCATTCAGAGGCAGTGTTAATGAATCTAAGTCTATATCATCTATTATTGATGGCAGATCCAATCCGTCAAACTCGATATGAGAAATACCATCTAAAGTGGGCGAGGCAATATACACAAATATCGGTACAGCATAAGCGTACATATTTCCATTATTAGTAATGGTGTAAGTGTATGTGCAAGGCGTATTCCTCAAAAAACGGCTTGGATAAGACACAGAAGAAGTCAACAGAATATCCACAGGTTCTTGCACTTCCAAAGCTCCGTTGATGCGGATGGTTTCTTCAAAAAACTCAAATACAGCATCATACGCACCCAAATTCTCTTGATAGAAATTCAAGGAAACTGTAGTTGTAGTATTGCTTTCATGCCCAATGTCTAAACTTCGAATGGTATCGTTTTGCCAATTCACTAAATAAGCATCCAACAGGCTATTAAAACCGTTGCCTTGGAAAGTGATGGTAGAACAACCGCCGTTGCCTACCAAATGCACATCGTATGAAGCGACAGTATATCTATTCAGCCAATTATAGGTTATTGAGACCATTTCGCCGCTTCCTGTAACATCATGCACAGCTAAATAATAAATGCCATTTTCCCATACATTAGTGCCATTCATCAAAATGGATTCAGGACCAGAAGCGGTATATACCTCCTCTCCCGATGGCGCAAACAATTGCATTGTACATGCCTTACTGGCTTGGAAGGACATATAATCACCTCTTCCTACTTCCATTTTGAACCAATGGATTTGGTTGTCTCGTGGTGCGTCCATAATTACGGTTGTATTGCGCTCTATTGTATCGGCCACAATTGGCTCCGAAACATTCCCATCTACATAGAATGTCGATTTGTCAAGAAAGTGTTTGTCCACATCCCAAAACCGGAAAGTGATTTCATTTTTGGCATTGATAAATGGTTCGTCACCATTGGGTTGGAAATGAAAACAAGAACTTCGAATGGGCCATGTTTCCAAAGGCAATAAAGTGACAATGTCCAAAGTGTCAACGTATGGCGACAATTCCGTAGAATGTTTGTTGTTAGTATCCCCATTCAACCAGTATTCCCATTTGGAGATATATCCATCTACAGGTCTTTTATAAAACATATAGTATTGTGGAGCAGATGGCGTACCATTAACAAGCTGCACATATACAGTATGTATTCCATTAGACAAACCACCTACTTCGAGCTCGAAAATGCTTGTACCTACCGAACCAGTTTGCATAGTACTGAAGTCATTGTCGAACCAGCAACGGTATCGCGTTTCTGCTGTAGGGTCTTGTACTGCAACTTTCATGAACATATAGCTTGTAATTGAGCTCAAGGCATCACCTTCGAGCAATACATTAACCGTATGCAGACCATCGGTGAGTTCCGACACATCCAACAAAAAATGTCCGTCACCGACAGAATCAGTCTGCCGATGTTCAAAGTCCTGGTCAAACCAACAATGATACATCAAGTTGCTCATATCGAGCGTGTCCAATCCAACAACAGCTACTTTCACAAACGAAAATCTCTGGGTTGTTGTCAAATTCTCGCCCTCAAGCAAGATATTCACAGTATGCAAGCCATCTTCAAGATCAGATACATTCAGCAGCAAGTTACCATTCCCAAATGGAAGTTGTTGCATTTGTGCGTGGTTCTGGTCGAACCAATAGCAACAAGCCATATTTTCTTGTAAGGTGTCGGCTGTTTTGAAAAACAGGTATGTCAGTGGAGAGCTCCATTTCATTGAGGTATCGGCAACTTGCAAACGAAGTTTGTGGATTCCTTCAGTAAGCGAGCCAATATCCAATTCTGTCTGCCAAGTGCTGTCGTTGAAAGTAGCGGTAACGGCTTGCGTATGGTTTTGGTCGAACCAATAGCGGCAAGTATAGGTTACCGATTGCGCTTTCAGCATGATGCAACAGAGCAGTACACCTAATAATATTATGTAGCGTTTCATAGGCGAAAAGATTATTCGTCTCCAGCAATGATTTCAATATCAACGCTCAATTTGCCGTCAATCGTAGAACGTGGAGCTACATTGCAATGCTTCATAATCATATAGGAAGGACGAGGATTGTAGGGCATAATTCCACCATAAATACCCACTTCCGAACCATCGTGACCCATAAATGATGTTGCCACCTCTTCTTTCAATTGGTAGATGTTTTCATTTGTTATCGTTCCCGAAAAAGTCTCAAAAACATCCTCATAATTATCCACTTCCATAACATTCTGAATAATTTGTCCCTCAAATAGTAAAGTTTCACCAGTCTGTATGCCAATGCAATTTAGGAATGTACAATTTGAGACAGAATGCCCTGATACTGTTGCAATAATACTATTATACGCGACCAGATTATTGATAGGCAATTCATTATCAAACAAGATTATCGAGTTATTAATTGTTGTGCATTGATTGACATCTGAATGGTCGTAATTGGTGAACTTGACTACACTGTTAATGATAGATGTGCCAAAAAACCTGCTAGATGAAAACGAATTAATAATACAATTGACGAATTGATTATTGTAAAGCGCACAATTGCCCCAGACATAGCCATTAGAAATCGCTTCAATATAACACTTAACAAAACTCAAATTACTAACATTATTGAAAGCATATAGACTTATTGAACCTGGAAATTTAATACCCTCTAGTGAAACATTACTGCAAGTAAACCTAAAATTTCCAGAGACTATTGTCGGTAACACATTGTTAATCGTATCAAGAGCACAACCCGCCCCATGAATAACCAAGGCTTTATTTATTTCACAACTATTAAAAGTGCCACTTGAAAGTGTAATAACATCGCCATTAACCGCAGCATTATGAGCCGAAACAAATGCATTAGCACCATAATACACTCCCGTAATTGTATCATTATGTTGAAGTGTTGCCACTTGATTTTGAGCAAGTGCATTCTTCATCCCCACCACACTCAGCAGCAGGACGAACAAGGCGGCACTCATCGCCTTTCCGAATTGTAAAGTGTTTAATTTCATATGTTTGTTATTTTATAGATTTGAGTTTTCTACTATGTTTTCTTTGGGATATAAAAATAACGAAGGCTTTACTATTTGCAAGTTGCTCAAGAGGGCCTTCGACTGCCAAACATTACAACTATACAAGTAAAGCCCACGTGTAAGGAACACGCGAGCGTTGCTTTACTTGCTTGTAATGTTTGGAGAGTTGTCGAAGTTCTCTTGATCAAGCTCTTAAGCTAACGCTATTGTTCAAATATGTCTTTTCGTTTCTTGGGCTTCACGCCCTTGGGGTCATTCGCTATTTCGTTTAGTTAGACTTCTTGTTTGATTATCGGGGGCAAATTTAGAGAATTTCTGCAATAGTACGCTCTTTTTGTGGAAAAGACAGGGGCATTTTTTTCAATCGAGTTTACAAATTATCAATCCTGTCACACACTTTCGTAACGTGATCCAGCCCATATAGCATAGAACTGCTATCAATGCCCATCCATGAAAACAAGGTTTGTATTTTCTGATACTCCACACGAATATAGCTTGTATATATCACACTCTGACCTGTAGGAAAGCACAATGGCTCATGGTGGGCAATACGGTTGCGAAGCGTGTTTATCTTATCCAATTCATTAAAAATATACGATTGGTTGATATGCAATTGTGGTGTTGAACGCTGCTTGTACGGGAATGCACCCATAAGTGTTTGATGAGTTAAGTTGTATTGCAGCGGAGAGTACATGTATTTCCACATGCCAAAGTCCATTTGAGCCAAAAGCTTTGAATGCGAATATATACCCTGAGACTTCAGTTTTTGCAAAGCTTCGCTAATTGTACGATTGGTCTTATGCAATACGGGATCCGTAAACATGCCTCCTTCCGAAACAGAATCCTTCAGCCATTCTTCGCCAAATTGTGGCACAAGAATGTCGTCAATAGCATTGCGCAAGGATACTTCAAAACAGCTGACAATGGTCAATAATTCTTGGGCTAACCGAAGGTTGTAACGGTATAAAGTCATTGCTTTCCTCTTGTCGCCATCACATGCCAAAAGGTATCGATTGAGTCGCTTTTGAGAGAAAAAATGTTCAAATTCGCAATATTTCATATAAAAAATGTCAACTTTTTTGGTTGGTATCTAAAAATTGTCTATTTTTGCATCGATGAATCCCGTTAACCTCTGGCCGCAAGGTCAAGTTAGCGGGTTTTGTTTTAATATGCCTTTTGTTTCTTGAGCTTCATGCCCTTGGGGGCATTCGCTGTTTTGTTAGGTTAGACTTCTTGTTTGATTGTCGGGGGCAAAATTAAGAAGGTTTTCGGAATTGCGCAAACAAAAATTGTCCCACTGTCCCAGACGGGGACACCCTGGGACACTTGGGACACTCTGGGACAGTGGGACAGCAAAAGGCGTTGTACTTCCCTGGAAAAAGTTGAATGGTTTTTACTATAACCCTGCCATAGGTTGAATGCCATTTAGTGTACCTTTCTTCTAACCCTGGCAGAAGTTGAATGGTTCT